>Ga0209367_1004202_pt1 | contig 19814 bp, 14 predicted proteins | sample WorMetLIZISLAND2_FD_187412 | JGI IMG/M metagenome (GOLD analysis project Ga0209367, IMG submission 187412) | Marine gutless worms symbiont microbial communities from Max Planck institute for Marine Microbiology, Germany - Olavius geniculatus... ...
GGGAAAGGAAGAGGGAGGGAGGGGAGAAGGATGGGGGAGAGTGGACCCCCCAAGGATTTAGTGAAATGACGCCACTGGCTTACCTACTGGACTGAATACTGGCTTGAGCTGTTTGTTTCTTTGTTTTACTAACATTGCAAACAGTGTTGGCAGTTTACTGGTATATTGAGTGGGCCAACGAATGACACCCTTTTGGTAGTTAAGTTTTCTCTTGATAGATGCATTGCATTTGCAGTTTTTGTTTACAGAGGTATCATTTAATTCAATAATATCATTCAGGCAGAATAACTTATGTCATTCTGTCTGCTAGTGTAAACGAGTTTTATTTTGTGTAAGAAAAAGACTAGTAACCTGGTCACTAAGTTTCGATTAACTAACAATGAATGTTGACTGATCAGTCTGCATGTTGACAAAACACTTGGGTTTCAGAAAAATTAATAAAATGTTTGCAAATGAATTAGCACTTATGAGCTGTGAATAATTAATCAGAAAATTCAGAATTGTTTGCTGGTCAACTGCAGTATATGCGGCATTAAATCCAAGCAATTGAATAGGGTGTCACTTTTTAGGCCCACTGGGCAGGAACTGTTACCTAAATAAATGAGCTACTGTATACTTCAGTAATCTGTTTCAGTGCCCACATAAAGCCAATTTGTAGCAACTGACTGCATGCTGTTCCAAACCAGTGAGTAGGCCTGGGCCATAATTATAGTCTCACAAACAAGAGATCAGTCACTATGATGACAACTGGCACAAAAACGTAACAAAACTTTAACACCTGTGAATTAGCAACAATCTCCCATATAGGTATTCACAAATTTGTTTACAATATTTACATGTCGAAAATACACTGAAAATACACATACACAGCTCAAACTCAGCAACATAGCATGCTATATGCCAGCTCACTAGTATCAACAATCTCAGCAAAGCATAATATAAACTAGAAATGTGGGGCAAAGCCCAACGTGAGTCCGCCCGGTGCCCTAAGTCCGATTGGAGGAAAACTGGGGGGGGGTAAATTTTCCCTGGCATCAAAGTCACGATGGGGGTTGCGCTAGTAAGACTTAGTCATTCTCTAGTGCGTGTAAAAATTTGGGGTGCAGCACCCCCTGGGGGCCGAGATATGTTCTTCCGAAAAATGCGCTTTAGGTGGGTACTATTTCACATTGAGATCTCCAAGGTCACTGGACCAAAATTCACCGGACTTGTTTCGCCTAACGCAGGAGAAATTGCGGTAGACGGAATAAAAATCCGATTTTGAATATATTCATCCGTTTCGGAGATATTTGCCGCCGAACTTCGAAGTCATCCGAAATCGGGCTAAATTTTGCATGTTTTTGGCCCCTGAAATTTTTTTGGGGAAGGCCCCCCGAAATTTTGGACTGGCATTGTAAAATTGGGCCTAGTGTTAACCATCGTGCAAAATTTCACGCCGGTCGGCCCACGCATCTCGGAGATCTGGCATTGACAAAATATAAAATAAACATCTGGGCTAAAACTTAAGTCCACTCCGCAAGCTATCGCTTCCGGGCAGACTAATTAGCAGACAAATTTCAGTCCACAGTTCAGTCAGTTACAATACACTCATCCTCTTCTCATGTCAGGCAACAGTCACTGCAAGCGGGGATAATTGAAGCCAACATGAGCCGCAGAGATGAACGTCTGCCGTATGATGCTGACGACACAGGATGGCAATGGAACTCTGATGTGTTTGCCGAGGTAACCATAGACCCATCGAACAAATTGTCAGTAGGCAGTGTATCGATACCGACTGCAAAGCAGAACATAGGTACACTTACAGTGCAAAACCGTGGCTAAAACGGAATTTTGACTGGAAGCAAAAACGAAAACACTGTCAGATGCTTTTAGTAAAGCATATCATTGTGATAATTTGTGCCAAAAATTATAAAAGTAAGCTTAAATTTATTGAAGTTATTCAGAAACAAGATGGTTAGTGGTAGAAAGACGTGTAATATGTCAAAAGTTTCAGAATGCTGTAAAAAATAAACAAATTTGCATACTAAAGCTTTTAAATATTCTTTGCCTAATTTGCATGAATATGCATAACCCCACATTCTGCCAAATCTGACTGTAATACACTGATTTAACGTGGATATTTGAGCTGTTGTAACTTAGCAATGTTTATTAATGGAAAGGCGCGTAATATGCCAAATGTTTTGAAATTGTGTTCAGAAGTGAGTTTTTGAGTTTAGTGAAGTCAGGCACATGGGAGTGCAGGCAAATGCCTAATTTCAGGGGTAATGAAGATTTATGCAAATTAGGCAAAGAATATTTAAATGATTTGTTAAGCAAGTTTGGCCCTTTTTGTCTACAACATTCTAAAACCTTTGACATATCACACGCCTTTCTACTGGCAACCATCGCTGAGTTATCAACGCTCAAACAGGTCCGGTTTTTTGGCCCACCCTGTATTATGTTGAATAGTAAAAGAACCTGTGCACGTTTGCATCTGCCATGTGTCCATGCTCCTGCCTGTAGTGGAAGTAGGCTGTCTGTAGCACCCATATGTCGAGGCAAACAGTTCTGAAGCCGGGATGTTCAGTGATGCACTTGATGGCTGTGTCAGACTCCAGCTCCTGAACCTTGGCCCATACCATCTCATTCTCTTTGCAACAGTTACACTCTTCTACTGTCTCCATCACCTGACATCTTTGGCACTGGCACCTGGATGGTAACATCAAAACTGTTTTAATCTCTCACTTTCAGTAGTAGCAGTACTGGCAGTAATAGTTGCAGCAATAGAATTTTACCAGAAATGTGCACGAAACCCTTTAAGCCAAGACCTGAGATGCATGTCTCCAAGGCTGAGAACATACGTGCCTTTTGTCCTAGACGAGATGTTAGTATGCCTCAAGATGGTCTGGATAATGACAGTTGGTTATGTGAGTAATGCAAATATTGCTAAATGGTTTCAAAAAGTATTAGTGCTCACTGAGTAGTTTGTTAGCTACCAATACAGCATTTAATGTGATTTATGCGTCACTGCTAGTGTAATATTACAATGCTGTAGCAAATAGCATTCACAGCATAATTATGTAGTAACATGGCATTTCGGCACTGTCACAAAACTTCACCACAAGGAAGTTTACAATAGTGATATAGCTTAGAATTATAGGAATGGGGAACTACTGTGACAGAACTTGGTCATTACTGACAAGCTAAAGGCAAAAGCAAATGTGTGGATATTTGACTGTCGCAATGAGTAACGCAAAACTAAGTTGCAATTTGCTATTCCTAACCCTAACCATCTCCCTAACAATAAGCCTAACCTATTCCTAACGAGTGAGACCAAACACCACAATGGCTGCATTGACTGCACCGGCAGCAAATTACCGCATTAACGCTAACCCTAACTTTAACCCTGACCCAAACCCTAACCTTAGCATAACGTTAGTGTCCAGTTTGCGGTAAATTGCTGCTGGTGCGTTCGGTGCTGCCAGTGCGATGTTTCGTCACACCGATCCCTAACCTTAATCTCCGCTTTTCACCAGAGTCCTTACTATTGTGTGACGAAACACCACACCAGCAGCACCGACCGCACCAGCAGCAAATTAACGCAAAGTGGACGCTAGGGCAAACCTAAGAGCTAAAGTTAGAATTAGGGTTAAGATCATGGTTAGGGTTAGGGTCAAGGTTAAGGTCAGGCTTAGCGTTAATGTGGTAATTTGCTGTCCTTAGTATAGAGCAACGCTGCCACAACGCCATGTTGAATTACAGACATAGCCATAAATATCTGGCTTTATTATCGTGTAAAAAGCAATATAGTAATTAACAAATCAATACACACAACAAATACGTGCATTATTACCATTCCGTACTGAGAAGTCGCCCATCATTCATTGCAGGTCCACTAGGCTGGCCAGTCTCCTCGACGACTTCACAATACGGTTCAAAGCAGTAAGGATGCAGTCCTAACTGCGCACTGTCGTCCAGCAACTCACTTTCATCGTCTGCGCTCAAATTATCGCTCCTACTGTCCATATCAGATGCTTTAGCCATTATTTTCCCCTACAAACTCGTCGTTTCAATACGTGTTTACGTTGACGCAGTGACAAATTGGTGCACTAGGTGACGTCATCAGCTAGGCTAACATGGCGGCTCGTTTTCTAGGTCATTTTGTAGGTAAGTAAATTTCAAAAATAAATTTCTCCGTGCTGATAAAATGCTGGTCGCCGATATTACTGTCAAAATTATCAGAACATTATACTCTTTTAGGTAAATGGAAAAAATATATATGCTAATTTTAGCGTCCACGCACCTTTAACATAGCATATGTTACCATTCGGAAATATGTTAAAGCTACATATTCTAAGAGAATTTTTAAAAGTAGCACACGTACTGTTAGCTGATAACGCGGATGCAGAATACGTTACCCATCTTGAAGCAGAATTCGTTGTAGTACTCGTTGAAAGCGACATCCATGAGGCCGCGGCCGAGGCAGTAGTTGGGGAAGATGAGAAAAATGTTCTTGAGAATCTCGTGAATGTAAGCCAGATCCTAAGCACATCGCACAGAAGCATCATAGCTACCGATCAGAAACGAACATCGTCTACTAATTTTATACGACACAAGATTGGTAGATCCCAGATGGTAATCTCAAATAATGCTTCAGATAAAGTTACTACACAGCTGTTAAACCAGAACCAGTCCCAATGACGCAATCCAACCATGAAGAGTCCAGACTACTGATCTGATCATGGAGGCTTAAAAGTACAAACTGCAATACTAGCAGAATACAAACAGTTTAAAATTACAAATCTTGACGATATGTTCTACGCAGACTGTTGATGAGAAGTACAGAATTTTATTCAATGTTTAATCCACTAAAACGTTAACCCAGCAACTTGCAACGATTAATCGACAAATCGATCGTTAATTCCCACAGCTCTACTCTTTTACATCTAACGGCATGAGCTGACATGCGAAGATAAAGATAAAGGTAAAGGTCTGGTAATTTGGCATAGTGCTTCTTTCATGCGTCACAGCCAGGAGCACTTTACAGTCTCGGAAGTGGGAGCCGACTGGCATGAGCTAATAATACTGCAGCACACTTTGCGGCCATCCACTGCCCGGATGAGGAAACAACTGGACCCGCGGTTTGCAGCCAGCAGACCTCAACCGCACCAGGCCTTCACCCCATAGCCCATATGCTGCTACTCATTTCCCATCCCGGTGAGGTTAAAAGGCTGAGTTGACCTAAACACGCAGTAAGCTAGCAACTTGCTCAAGGTTGCTAGCAGATGAACAATGTGCCGACCTTGCTGTTGAGCTGGAAAAGCTCCAGTAAGAAGCTGGTGATGATGCATGTGATTCCGATGAACAAGTTGATGACAATCAGAAAGATGTAAGCCGTGCTCGGCTCCGTGAATACAAACGATGCCGGGTACATCATTGGAGTTATCGACCAGCTGTCCACATAACATACCATGCAAACATAAAAAGAGTACACAGCTGGAAAATTGGTCTGAAAGACCTGGATTTTTAATCCAAATTCTAGCCTTTGGATTTTTATATTTGTGGTGCAGTTTGTAATACAAATCATATAAAATTTAATTTCATATTCAGATCGTCATCCACTCAACAAAAACGATGCGACATGAAAAATAATGTTTACGATCTGCTTCCGGGGTCTTAAATCTTGTCTTCCATCTTCTTTGGACAGGAAACGTAAAATTCTAAAAAAACTAAATAACCTAAAAACCTAAAAAACTCCCCCCCCCAAAAAAAACTAGATTTTTCTAGCACTGATGCAGTTGCAGTACTGTCGTAGCTTGGGGCACGGATTTGCCAACCCCAAAATTTTGGCCTGTCAGCAAATTTTTTTTTCAGAATTCTTCACCCCAAAATAAAAAAAAAATCTAAGACTAAATATCCACCATTCTGAGCAAAATTTAAATTTTGAGCACACCTATCCACTCCGTTCGAAAATTGCAACTTCCTGTCCCTCAGCCTTTTTTAGATAAAAATCATCAGAAGAAGATTTAATGTGGCTAATTAATAAACATAAAAATAAACTGTCACTGGCAATTTCTATCCAATGCTACTACAGTCAAACAGTGTTTGTAAAATTATTCACAAGATGGCAGCACAGACTGACTCACCCATACAGCAAGAACAGAGCAATGACCGCAGGCAGATTAGTGGATGACACGTACGCTGGAATGTCAAACACTTTGAGAATTATGATGCAGCACGTTCCCGGGATCAGGTAGTTAAACTGCAAAACACAGCAACAATGCCCAAAGAATACCTATTACCTCTGCAACGGAAAGAAGTTATGTTTTACTAGCATTTGTCCATTTGTTAGTTAGTCAGTTTGTCAACGAGTTGAACGAGATCAACGAGAAAGTTATCAAATTCTAGTAAAACAAATCCGGATGGTTAGGTGTTATGCAAGAAAAGAATCGTCAGACTTTGGTGCAATCTCGATGCAAAATTATTTTATGAGTACAAGTACTTTATCTGCCATTGAAACTCATATACACAACAGAAAACACACTACTACCGTTGCTACCACCACCACTACATACCACAACTAGTGACTACTCTCTCTCTCTCATTCCCGGTCAGGGGGGGTCACCGCCCCAATCCATTCCACGTAGCTCCAGAGGCGTTGCGGATCTGTTGTGAAGCTGTCTCCTGGCCACGTGTCTCTCCTGGCCTGATCGTGAGCCGGACATTGGAACACCAGATATCCAACTGTTTCTTCGGCGCCTTGACAGCGTGGATAGATGGCCGAGTCCCGGCGCCCGATGCGGTGCAGGTAAGCTGCTGCCAGCGGAGAATGCGTACTTGTGCCACCGTGACGCACTGATCCCTGGACCAATCCTGTTGCCAACGCTGGTAACAGTGTTGACTGCCTATATATTACTCTATGGACCCTCGCATGTGGATCGCTGAGGTACCTATCCTCAGCGATGCTCCACTGCTGCCATTTAAGAGCTTCGGTGGCTGAAGAGAGGTCCATAGGAGCGGACGACTGTGGAAGCGTGCTCCCTCGCTTGGCTTCTTGGTCGGCTGCTGAACTGCCTTCCAGGCCCACATGTGCCGGTATCCATTGGACATTAACTTCATTCAAAGAGCCGATAGCTGACAGAACAGTCCAAATGGAACAAAACGTAGGGTCTGTCTGGCGTGCAGGTCCTTGACTACTACTCCTGCTACTACTACTACTACCACATACCATGTCCCAGATGTAGTTGGCCAGCCAGTAGATGACGCGGTTGAGGCCGGAAACAATCTGAAGGTGCTTGGCTTTGATCGAGCGCTCGTAGACCAAAAAGACGACAAACGAAGCCGGCACAAATGACATCGCGCAAATAGCAAAGATTGCGATCAGAACATCTGAGCCTTGCTTACTAGATGCACAGTGTCACACACACACAGTAGATAAACGTAAAGTCCTCAAGTTATAAAACCCATCAGGCAGCACTTATCTCCGTTTCCTTATCCTTCAACCAGACATCAGTTTACACCACAAGATAATAAACAATGATAATAAAGCGTATTTATAGCACAGTGCCTAAAAGCAAAAGTCAGTAGGCACTGCAGCCCCAATCAATCAAACAAATGTCTTTAGTTGCGCTTTGAACTGTTCGCAGTCCTCAACGGCTCGCAGCGCAGCTGGCAAGCTGTTCCAGACTTTTGGGCTGGCAACTGCAGACGATCTGAGATCTCATTGCTTTGGCAGGATGCATGAGTGTGACAGAAAAACAGACGTACAGACCACACCACGATAACACACGTCGCAACAGACCGCATTGCTGACGCTTATAGTGTGACGCCAACCTTTATAGTGCTAACTTAGTTCTTCTCTTCAGTTTAAACATGCCTTTAATTTCACACATGTGTTTTACAGATTATGTCAGATGTGATATGACACATCAATAAAACGTCATTCTTGTTATTACAATTTCATGTGTAACCTGTTCACGAAAATGTGCACGATTAATGTAACCTGTTACAGTTAAACCGGCTGTATTATGAGCAAATATGTAGCCGTGCTTGCTTACATGAAATCCAGTGACAGCTGGTTGTTCGTGTTGTTCATTGGGTGATTGATCGCCGTTATGCCTGCAACATAGCATCACAGTTTACCACTATGATGACGACAATGAAAACGATGCCAACAACAACAACAACACCAGAACAACAACAACAACGATGACAACGACAACGACTACTACTACTACTACTAGAAGTAAACAGGTAAAACGTCTGAGATTCGTTCAAGTTGCAAAGTAAAATGTGACAGGGCATTGATATCTGTAGTCCTGTACATGCGTATCCAATATAGGGCCTACATCTGATCAAATAAGCAAGCATTTACTAATGGATTTATATGGTGCACCATTGTGAATTTAAACAACTACAGTAAAGATAAGAAACAGATATATCAAGATGTCAATACTGTCAGTATGCTACACCAGTGATAACATAGAAGAATGCTGCATACCATAGGCTGCGACGTTTCCCTTCTGCTTCGGCAGGTTGGCTCGTAGGATGGCGTTGTTCAAAGCATTGAGATAGACTGGCAGCGAATGGTAGCCTTTGTTGTCAAACCACACCTAACATATACACATCAACGTTTGTACAGACTTGCAACTTACTAACACTGCTGTATAACGATCAAAAAGCACACATCCAAGTTGTTCCTCGACCAAAATAATGTGTTTTCGACAAAAAGATACGAGATGTGTTTCAGCCATCACAGTTGACCAGAGTGAGACACTATGGTGTTCATTAGGTGAATGAAGTATGTCACAAAATAAAGTGTGCGACAGACAAACCAGGGTGACTTGTCTGACGGCCAGCTTGCGGAACTGAGTCGGGCCGTTCTTGCCAAAGTTCGGTGGAATCTCGTTGCGAACAAGACCGAAGCTGTAACCGCCGTACCTGAGAACACAACACAGCAAACCCACATCTTCGCTCAACAGCCGCCAGCTGACAAAAGACGTCGAAGACAAATTCAATCAAGTGTTCAGTTGTGAACTAAAAAAACAACTGCAAAGCAATCACAAAGTCCTTGAGAGCAGATTTTTGGTATCTGAAGGTACCTCATGGACAAAGAGTCTTATAAAGTCTTGATCTTAATAGTTCCTCTCAAAATAAAAAGTTTCCAACTTGGTCTCGATTATGAAAAAAAGTCTTCTTTACATTTCTGGTGTTGGCAGGACTGGCGTTTTTAGGATCTGGCAAATGGGACCATGGTGAGCACACAACATGAGCATAATACTAATACTAATACTAACAACAACAGCAACAATAATAATAAATATTTATTTAGCGCCGTGGAGTAGGGAGAGATGAAGGCACATAGCAGAGATACAGAGGTGGTCAGGATCCAGGGCACAGCCTCTGATCAGGGTGTCAGAAAGACGAAGCCCACTAAAGCTGAAAAATTTTAAGCTTTTTGACATTCAGTGGAAGTGGCAAATTTGCGCAGCTTTCTCGAATTAGAAGTGCAGAAAACTGCTGATATGTGCGTTGTCACGTTGATGGGAGAATATCGCACCATCCCCTAAATATGCCCGTGGTTGTTGGCAATGAAACGAGAATAGATGGGGGATGAGACAAAATGTAGCCTACCTGTGAAGTCGGTACATGTCCTGCGTGTTGAGGTAGAATTCCTCTTCCATTTCTCCGCTGATATCCTGGATGTACTCTGATGTCACGGCCTGGAATGACGGCGGGACGTCGAAGCCACTCGTCATACAGACCTGCCCGGTGTGATCCTTCGTACACGTGCAGTCCGGGTGGTACTTCGGCTGATCTGGATTCACCGTCACTAAAATGTCAAAAAATACAGGGGTTGTCCATAGCTCCTAATGTTAACTCATATCTCACAGCTATGGAGTGTTATCTGCCATATGGTATCATGCATCGTTACCTGCCACCTGACAAAAATGAACATGCTTCACCTTAAACCAAGCTGGAGAGGCTGGAACTCGATTTACCTGCACTGGAGAGATGGAAGGCTGAGCTGATCTTGGTGGTTTGTTATACAATACCGAGATGGTTTACCTGTAGGTAGTCAGTCACCCATCCGTGTAGTAAGCACTTGATATTGACCAACTGTGGGTGGCTTGGCTTGCGAGAGATAACAGGGATAATGCCCGTATTCTCCACCAAGAGTGAATGGGGATCCTAATGGGTCTCCGGATCCTTATCCACTTATCCTAATTACTGGTAACAGGCTGCAGGACTCAAATGAGATGTCTACAGACTCCAGATGCTAATATAAGTTCAATACCAAATACCCCCTTTGCACGAACGGAGCACACATGTTCTGACGTCTCGCTCGTTAGCACGTCTAGCACAAGTAAGTTCAATATCTCAGCTGCAGCCTGACACGACAAGTTGCTGCCTGCTACTGATCACGTAGCTATTAACCCCTTACACATCGACATCGGTCGTTAACTCTATACCTACACAACTGAGAGTTAAATCATCGACCTCTTGATCACAAGTCCAATGTCCTAACTGTTATGCATCCATGCTAAAACCACTATATACCACATATCATACCGAGGTGGGAGTGGTCAACTATGCGATATTTGACTGTTGGTGCTCTTTCAGTGGTTCCTTGATTAGCAGTGGTGTAGGGGCAAATTTTTGTTTAGGAAATGCTCTCTTCAGTTCCATCTCTTCCCCTTTCCTCTGCTCCGCTCCCTTCCTTTACGTGCCTTTATACGTGCCTGTGGCGAGTGGCAAAGAGTTGTTGACGATGACTGCGGCAGGTGGCACAAAGTTCATCATCGGCAGTCCCTTCACGAAGACACTTTCACAGCCTGCCTCAAAGTATCTCTCAAGCAGTCGCTGCGAGCGGCTGGTGAAATTCAGCGTTCTGAGTCGGTCCGCGTCAAACGAACTGTTGAACGGTGATTTCAACACACATGTGGCACCCACACCAGACGCGAGGTGGAAGGTAGCGAGGATCCGCTTTGCACTGGCGTCCTGTGACCACCGTGACATGGTAGCCGTGCTACTAGTGGTGGTAGTACTGCTTCTACGTAACCTGCACCACAAACGCCACGAAAACATCTTTCAAATGTCTGAAACGTTTTCTATTAAGCGTGAAAATGAAAGACAGGAAACATGATTAATTGTTAAAATTATAATTTGATTATATTATTATTATAATTATTACTATATTATTATAATATGATTATAATAAAATTTTAAGCTTTGAAACCTGCACGAAAGTCATGACAAAAATATGATAAAATAGTACAACGACATTATGACAGGGATCTGAAATCATCCTAATCATCTATTATTCCAAGAAAAATCAACATGTTAGACTGGGCTCAATAGTGGCACTCAATAACTGTGTCTTGGTGCATCTGTGCAAGTAACAGCTCAATAACTAAAAAATTTACTAAACGAAAAAATGCCACCTCTTTGGCAATTATCACTGCTGTTAATATGCATTTATTACAAGAATATGTCGACTGACCTGGACGCTATGTGCAGGTTGTGATAATGGTCGGTGGTCAGTGAAGTTGGAATGAAGTTGCCGCGAGGCTGTGTGTAGTTGTAGTACTGCGCTGGACTCAGAACAATCGCTGGCAGATCCTGAACCTGCAATGCACCCATCATCCAGCACAATTATTACAAACCATTGCCAGGTCCACTAGAGACAGTTTAGATGAAATATTCACCCACCCTTAAGGCCGTGTTCACACAGACACGAGTGTGAGTACGAGTACCCATATACAGGTTCCAGTAAAGAAGAGTTTGCATGTATTACTATGGCAGCTATTCAAAGTGATACTGGTATTTGTACTTGTATCTATGTGAATGCCCCTAAGCTCCTGTGTTTAGCTGAATATGAATCAATTATCCGACTGTGGTTATCATTACCCAAATTGTGTGGCATGTATATGAATGGCTGCTTGGTCCAAGGATTGTCGATTTACCCACATTCGTGCAGCTGTTGATTTTAGAAATTACGATCCACACACTGAGCATTGCAGCAGTGCACAAGTGAGGTCAAAATTCGGAATGCCCCTCCAGTGAAAATGTGACAAAAGGTGTCCTAGTGGTTTGGGTATGCTATAATGAAGGGCTGCCATAGCGAAAGCTGGGACACAGTGGCTTTCGCTATGGCGACAGCCGAGCGACTGACGACCTCGGCCATAGCTTCACGGATCGCCAGTCGACCAACCAGCTCCTCAGGTGTACTAAGTAGACCGTCACGGGCAGCGGTTAGCAATTTTTCTAGTTACATGCACCGTCGTCGAACTTACTACCTATGTTGTGCACTAATTTTTGGTGTGCATTACTGTTGCATAAATCTTTGAAAAATGCTAACTCTAACCCAATCCTAACCCTAACCTTAACCCTGAATTCAAATCCTAACCCTAGTCTTAACTGTAACTGTGAGCAAAAAACCGTAATTTTAATATTAAGCACAAAATCGTACTACATTACACGTGAAATGTTTGCCCCTGATGAATGTGAATGTAAAGCGTAATGATGCGTCTATCGACGTGAATTTCGCTATGGCAGCCACTCGCTATGGTGGCCCTTCACTGTAGCGAACCATTACCATCCTAGTAAGATATCGCACTGCTGGAGTGTGAGCTTACAGCACACAAGCATTGCGGTATCGTACTTACACCATGCCTAGATTACCTAGGCGTGCCTAGGCATGCCTAGATTGCCTCCCTCATTGTCTCTACAGCCATATACGCCAGCGAGACTTGGAAGAGTACAGCCAGAATATGTCAGCAGCTGGACGTCTTTCACCAGCGCAACTTACGGAAGATTTTTTATTTCGTCGATCTTATGGCGCATGACTGTTTTGAACTCTCTGTGTTTTTGTCTTAACGTTTTACTTTTAGGTTTTTATTTTTTTGGTGTTTATACGTGTTTTTATCATGCTGTAACGTGTTCTTGAAGTGCAGTTTGCACTTATACCACGCTAATCAGTTCGTAGTGATGATGATGATGATGATTCTGGGCATTAAATGGAAGTACCACGTACTAACATGGAGGCGCTAAGCCGGACTGGGCAGTGAAGATTACAGAACATTGTAGCAGAGAGACGACTTCGGATGGCAGGCCATATCATCAGGATGCCACCTGGACAACCAGCCAATCACGCCATGTCATGGACTCCTCGTGGTAGTGGCAGATGACTAGGTCGTCCAACAAAGACTTGGTGGTCTACATTTAAAGAAGACCTGGTGGACCAAGAAGTCGATTGGAACAGCGTCTGAGCTGTGGCTACAAACAGAAGCAGATGGCGAACTCTTGCTGCCCATTGTCCTGTCAAGGACCGGAGGATCTAAATGCTAAGTAAGTAAGATTGCCTAGTCTACACCATCGTTTGATGATGCACGACTGCAGCCAAAATTCATGAAAATGGTAGCAGTGCAAGCCAAGTGTGGTGTACTGATAAAGAGGCATATCTAACTAAGCAGCAGAGATGGGTAAACGAACGGTGGTATAGGCCCCTACCTGCGGAGCAGTCAGTGCAACGGTCATAGCAACACAGACAAACAGCGCCGGCAGAAGAATCTGTGAGAAGAGCCCCTTCCAGTTACGTCGGATGTAGTAGCAGCGCTTGACTAGAATTGCGATAAACTGCTGCAGCAGCAAGGCCCAGGGCGTCAACACGTGACCGTTGTAATGATGCTTCGAGTCTTTTTCAGCATTCTTTGATGACGTCTTCCGCATCAGTTGGTCTTTATTTACTGGACCACAGAAAACACACAGCAAAAATCAAACCGTCCACATCATCACACATAAAATTGCTACTTCCACAGCCATAAAACTCTTAAACTTTCACCCGTTTGTGCTTAGTTAGATATGCCATAGGCACAGCCATGAATTTGTTTTAGGATTGAGGGCACTCTCTTCCATCTTCCATTTTCCTTCTTTTCCTTTCCTCTTTTCCTTTCCCACTCCTTACCTCTCACCCCCAAATCCAGTTAGATGATCTCCAGTGTGCTGTAAGCTCCACCAGCATGGTAGGGGTGGCCGCAAAATGTATTTTAAACTGCCAGAATGCATATCATGACAACCCTTTCAGTCGTTTATGTGCGTTATAAATACTTACAGTGAGGAGCAGTGCAGAAAGCATTGCTAAGCAGCGGCTCATCAGGCGCTGAAACCCGGTCCTCATCTTCTTCCGACACAGCAGCTGCAGCAGCAGGCGGAGAAGAAACATGAAGCAGTGAACTGTTGTCATCACCGTGCTGCTGTACTAACAGATTAGAGTCATTTGTCTCCGAACCATTTGCCGAAGTCACAGGAGACCTGGATGCCCCACTCACGTGCTGTCTGCTGCTGAACCGGTTCAGTTCAACGTCATCGGCATTAGCCAATAGCAGGCTGCTCTGCAACGAGAAGGTGGAGTCAACCGACAGCTGGCGTCGGTGATTGGTCAGCTGGACGTCACGTGGTAGCACCGGTGACGTCATCAGCTGTGAGCTGGCCTCGGATTTGTCAGTTGCATCGTCTTCTTCATCTGTTCACAATCCATCAGCCAAAAATGTGTCAGCTTTTTACCTTCATGGTTCACCCGCACAGATCGAAGAGGTCACAGGGCTGTATGTGCAAGACGGGGGAAGTGTCAGGAGGTTTTATGGACCAACCTGCAAACAAAACTGCTGATCCACTCACAAAATCCATCAAAGTATTACTAGAATTATGCATCATCGCAGCCATCATGAGTTTCTGTTACAAGATTTGCGTGAAACACAAATATGGTCTAAGAAGAGCAAACTAAACTGAACACTTATATGAGCCAAGAATGTCAACCTACGAAAGCTGTGCTTTCGAACATGCTGGTCCAATGGGTCCACCTACTTGGAAACTGGAATACTCTTACAAACATACTTAAATGTAGTAAATACCCTCTACCTAGTTTTTGATGTCATCTAAAACATTGTTACTTCTCATTCTACTATCAAACCAAGCGCATTTAAGATTATTACATTTAACATGCTATATAAACTACTATCACTTACTTACTTAACTACAAATGTAGGAATACAATGCAGAGAGGCATATATACCAGGGTTATCAGGAGCAGTGAGTGTATTTTCAGTGATGCTGAGAAAGACCTCCTCAAGGCTGGTGTCAGCAATGCCGTAGCCGGCAACCTGCAGTTCAGCCAGCGCCGAGTCCAGCGCACCGAACAGCTTCTCAAAGCCGCCCTTCTTTGCCTCATCAAACGGCAAGATGTAGTGCAGTTCGTGATTCGACTCCGCTTTTAGATAGGCTGCCGGCAGCAGGCCGACGATAAACGACGTCACTTTCTCACAAGAACAGCGAGAGTTGAATGAGATACGTGTGTCATCCAATGACAGCGTATCTGTAACATTGTGAGTACAGAATTACAGTATAACGGTAGCTGGACACAATGGACAGCTTGGATGGTTTCTATTTCTATTATTCTATTGTTTCTTCTGTGGTACAAACATCTTGGTTGGTAAAACAGTTCTGGAGAGGCACCGATGGCATCGGTAGATGGAAAGTAGCATGGACACTTTTATACCCATTCTACTGCCATTGATCAGTCATGAGCTATAAACTCAAACTCAAAACATTAACTGCTGTAAGAACAGTTTTGGCCGTAGTAACCTGAACTATAGTGAGTAATCCATCAGCAGTGATGGGCTTTAAGTTAACTAAAAGTTGGTGTCTAATAAAGTAATTAAGTTACTTTAGTTAGGTCAATAGAAAAAATAGAATAAAAAATTTAGACAAAACATGGTTCAACTATTAATTTTCTGTTAGCAACTAAATAATTTAATTTTAAATAATAGTCAAATCACTTGTACAATCTTTGACTTTGAGATATCATCAAAATCACTGCAGTGAACTGAAGGCAGCAACTGTCACAAGAGTGTATGAAAATGAATTCATAAACTAAGACAGTAACTTCTTTACTCAAGCATTTTACTTTTCAAGTATTCAAAATGTTCAGATTCATCTTAAATTGATAATGCACCAATTTACCACCAAATTAGTTGCAAAATAATTTTTAAAAAGTTCAACTAAAAATTATTAGTTTAGTTAATTATACTGCCAAAGTAGCAGTTTCTAACTGATATTTTAATTAATTTTTCTCAGTTAGATACCCATCACTCCATCTGGTAGAAGAACTTGCCTGCACTGAGCAGATCATCATCAGAGCTCTTCTTGACCAGTACAAGGTGGTAACCTTCGCCGAACGTGCTCTTGAGAAACACGGAAGACCCGCAGCAGCAGAGCTGGCCATTGGATATGATGGCAATACGATCACCCAGAATGTCCGCCTCATCCATGTGATGTGTCGACAACAGAATCGTCCGACCTGCAACAAAACTTATATTATCACACACTAATAAAACACAACATAATGTTATACACAATCAATTTATACACTACAGATGCACACAAAGTTTCCAATGTGCAGTAATGTCAAGATTAGTAAAAAGCAAAAGTGTTTCAAACAGCATTTAAGAGAGTCAATTGAGAAAAATGAATCTCTCAGATAGTCTGGAGAACACTCCCCACTATATATTAATTTTAGACACTAGGTCAGAAGACTGAAAAGTTTAAGTAAACAAGTAAATAAGTAAAAAAGTAAGAAAACAGCAGCTGTCTGTTGGAAAACTGCAATCTTCCTGCACCCCACACTTTTTAACCCAAGACGCCACTGTTAACTTACTTACTTACTTACTTACTTACAAGACAGTAGCATACAGTTCAGTCCTACCATGCTTGTACTTGAGAATAAGGTCCCAGATGGCGCGACGAGCGTAAGGATCAACACCGGCTGTTGGTTCATCCAGAATGACGGTCCTCGAGCCGGCAACGAATGCTATAGCAACCGACAATTTGCGCTTCATGCCACCAGACAGGTAGTCGACCGGCGAGTGCCGCTTGTCCAGCAGGCCCAGGTCACCGATCATTCTGAACATCATAGCAACAACATTAAAAGAACTTGGTGGTGTTACTCTGCCGACTGACTCTGTTTATAGTCCTTCTGACGTTTTTACACGATAGATGGTTGATATCATACAACAGCCAGTGGCTGCATTGGCACAGCAACGGTCGCAGCAATACAAAAAGTCGCACACTTTTCTCAAAGCAAAACTGGTTTCTAGCAACATTGTAATTAACATTTTTCTCAGTTGTGACAACATCTTAAATACACCTCTGTTACTCTTTGGTGCATATTTGGTGCATTGTAACCTACACAGATTCATGACAACAACGACAATGATATGCCGCTTTTGCCGTCAACTTGAAACATTTTTCTACAACCTAAGCTTTTAGGCCTGTTAGCCCACCATCCTATGGTTTGCGCTTCAGATTCAGGCAGGTTTCCTATCAACAATGTGTGCTATAAAAAATTTACATACGTATTTACTCGTAATATGTTATAATGTAACCTGTCCATTTCAGCGGATATCTCCATGGCTGGCATTCCCTTCAGTCGGGCATAGATCCACATATGCTCCTCCACACTCAATCTACAGACAATAGTTCAATAGTTTATAATTATGAGCTACCATATGTTGCTGTTAGTACGATAGATAGATAATAGATAGGCTGACTACTAAACGATAAAGTCGTTTCATTCTCACCAATGCTCGATTAAGTCACAAGTCGCCAAAAAACTAAACAAAGAAACAGCTTATGAATGATAAATTTTATGAAAAATAGAAAACAAACGACAACAATGGAGAAAATGCTATCTTCGCAGAGGTGAGCCACTTCCAGTCCCTCGAGAAATTTTTGAAAATAAAAAATGTTCGTTGTTGTCAAGCGCAACATGACATGCAGCTGTTTACACATGCTATCATCAAAATTGACCAACATAAGCATCAAAAGAATATATCAATGTTAGTTTTGCCTTAGAGTAATGCAATAATGGTTACGACATACTTGTCAAAGAGTACGTTGTGCTGTGGACACATTCCAAGACTCTTGCGAATTTCTTCCATGTCCGAGCGAATGTCCAGTCCGTAGACGCTTGCATATCCACCACTCGGTGGATACAGTCCCGTCAGAATTGACCTGAAAGCACGGCAGTGGCATGATTACCAATCTACTTTCTACAACCAAAGGGTTCCGTGAAATAACCAGTTAACCGTGATTAACTCCTCTGTACCCCAATTCGTTTTTTAGTATCTATCATTTAAAGTCAAATTCCATGCTAGATTATATGTCGGTAATGTTGGTGATTTCTGAAAAACGAAACATTTAATATTATCTTGTTTTCAAAATTTTCACATTTCATGAGATTTGTGGTAAAAGTAAAAGTTAATCAATAGTATCATATGCATAGTTAACAGTCATCAATCCAGGCGCTGACTGTGTGCTGATTGGGTGAAAAAACTGTTTTTTTACACTTATCTGGAAAAAAGCTTTACATGTCACTTTCTACACACAGAAAGTTCTACATGTAGACAGTGTGGACATGGTATAAGTCTTTGAATTTCAGTAAATACAAGACCACATAGATGTGCTTACATGGAGACAGACAAAAAAAGAGCAGATGCTTACATAGTGGTCGTCTTGCCAGCTCCATTGTGACCGAGGAATGAAGTGATCTGTGACTCGTAAAGATTCAGTGACAATTTGTTCACTGCCAGCTTCCCCGTCTTGTACCTCTGAATACGACATCATGAACAGTGACCAGTGGTAAACAGTTGACGAGATGAAAAGGTGAAAAGTTAAAAATCTTTAAAAACGATCTTAGCGCAGCAACACGCGACAGATAAAATTAACAGGCTTGTCAACGCCGGTGATTTTGGATGGAAGCTAGTAGTTATGTATACAGACAGAGGAGTTTACATGCGGCAGCCACAACGTGGCTGGAAAATCGTAAGTATTAAGATCTGATTTGCCAGCTCATCTGAGAAAAAGCTACAGTATATTCCTCTCATAGCCAATGACATCACAGTCATTCACAAGGTCTGTGTCCTGTTCAACTGCAAATTCTAGCCAAACATTTTTGACAATGATGCTAAATTACCGGAAAAAAGACTGAAATGATACAAATGGCAACGAACCTTAGTGAGTTTGTCAATGTGGACTCCACAGATCAAATGCTGCGGCTCCGGTTCAAAGTTTGTACCTAAAAACAAAAAAAAACACATCACAAAACATTACAAGTGAGATCATCAAAACTTTTCCATGCCCGTCAATGCATTCTTGGCTTGGGCTCTGCTACGTATCCCACTGGGTGAGCTTACGGCGATCCACAGATCTCTTAGCTGGTGGGAAAAGAGGCTTGTTGTCCCCCCCCCAAGAACCACACATTTCTCCTTCCCCCCATTCTTGGCCTTCAACCACAATTTCCGGCCCTTTGGGTTTCAGTACATTCCTCCCAACTCCAATTTATGGATCAGCCCATGCTAATTAGTTAAGTTCAGTCATGTTTCTTGTGATTTTTATGCTACCTTGTATAGTAAAATAAAGATTCACAATATCGGCCTTACAGTGAATGTTGTTATGTGCTCTACGTTAGTAAAATCTAGTTCACATTACTTACCGTAGATGTGACCTGTTTTACCTGCCGTATCATCACACGACCGTGCCTTGCGAGTTGCGAACTTTGTTCAGTGTGCGCGTGGTCTCTTGTCTTTGTTGTCTGTTTAGTCACTTGACTTGCAGGCTCTGCTGAAAACATGTGCTGTTCAGTAGACTGGTGCTAGACTATGGCAGTGTAAAATAACGTTATGCTGGCCGGTATGGTAGTCTATTAAGCTACGCTTTCACGAGTTTCCGGATATCAGGGTCCTTCAGTCTGAAGATGCGGTTTTGCTCCTGATGGAATT
>Ga0209367_1004203_pt1 | contig 19814 bp, 14 predicted proteins | sample WorMetLIZISLAND2_FD_187412 | JGI IMG/M metagenome (GOLD analysis project Ga0209367, IMG submission 187412) | Marine gutless worms symbiont microbial communities from Max Planck institute for Marine Microbiology, Germany - Olavius geniculatus... ...
AAAGTGGTTATTTTACCGCTATTATCGCGTGTAGCGTGAACCTGGTTGCAGATAGGCACAGACATGCTGCTTATCATAACAAGCACTGGTGACAGGCTTTTTAAATTTATCAACATCGATGACCTTAAATGACCTTGAACCCTAAAAATATTGATTTTACGTGATTTTTTGGCGATTTTTGGCTGCAAAAGAGTGAATTACGACGAAATGGATGGAGATAGACTAAGATTACCTGCGAACAGGAACTGCTATAGGCTTTCGCGCGTCTCGTGGGCTTTGCTCAAATTACTTGTTTGAAGTCCACGAAACACATGTAGATTGGCTGCTGATGTTCTACTGCTTTTTGCATTATGATTCGCAAGTTCGTGAATTAATTTGATAGGCAACTAGCTGGGCAAAAACAGCACAGACCAGGGAGTGTAGACCAATGACCTAACCTAGGCCTTAATAGAACGCCCTTGGTGAAGACTGCACGTAGTGCGAGTTACTTATTTATGCGCGATAGTTATTATTTCGAATTTTCAATCTGCTTTTAGATCTCGACAAATTTTTCTTTGTATTTTGTATTTTTGGGTGCTTTAATTGTTGTATTCAATCATTTAGATGCCAGTTCATTTAACAAAAACACGTATGTACTTGTTTTTGATATTTCAAGCACTTAGCGCAACCATCTTTGTCTAATAATGTTGCTGTAACGCACTGTCGTCTTGCTTTCGGTTTTGGATTAGTATAAGTGAAGGGTTCTTGACTGGGGCATGACCGCAAAGACCCATACGCTTTGGATTGTTTCGCTCACTTAGTTTAGTAGATGCTGCGGGTTTGTATTATAAATTTTACAGTATTTATTAACGTCATGGGAAAGTCTAGAAGGCAGGTCAACTATGCTGGCAAAATTCATCGAATTCACCGAATTGGTCCATGGATCGGAAGCAAGTTATGTGGGAATAGTAGATTAGTAGTAGAGTTTCAGTAGTGTCGTTCTATCTGAAAGTTAGTCTGTATGACGTTGTTGTGCTTGAATATTATTTGCATTACTGGTAAGTTATTTCTGTTGTTTTATCAGGTTGAAGCTGTAAGCATTGCATCCAGAGTTTGTTAGTGATGAGCAAGCAACTAGGTAAGGAATGTTTCACATATTATAATTGATAAATTAGTATTTTTTGTTTAATTTTGCATCTTTATTACAAAAGCCGAACTACGTGAGTCTGAAAGTCATGTCTAATGATTAGTAGTGATTTTCCTTATGCCCTTCTGCGTCTGTTTACCATTATTTTTAGAGACGAGTCCAAAAACTGTTACTGTTTTTTGACATATGTTGTGTACATAGAGCATGATATATTTGTAGGAAGTTCATGCTCTTTGCAGCCTGAAGACATTGGCAACCAGGCAAGAGTTCTTCTGGTGGAGTTTATAAGACAGCAACTCATATCTGCCGGCTTGGAGGTTGCAGAAGATGTGCTAATTTCACCAGACTCACTAACAGGTACCCCATAACATGAAATTGCAGTTGCAGTATATTTATTAGTTGATGCTCATGCTGTATTATTTGTCAACTAATATGCTTGACATTACAATTTCATTACCGGTACTATATTTCAAGCCAACTGCAAGGAGTGAAATTGTGAATTGCTAATCTAGTCCATGCAGAAGTACTCGTACTCGCTGAGTTATACAGAAATAGAAGAAATTGTGAATGACTCGCGTTCATTTATTGTGTTGATTGAAATTCATGATTGCTGTAATGTCATGTAGGGCCGGAGTTGCAGCAAGCACAGGAAGTTGGCGCAGCTATTCGAAGAATTGGTGATGAATTGGATGGCGACGTACATCTGCAGACGTATGATTGTCTGAATTTGTTTTTTGCTGAATAATGAAGTAAAGTGAAGTACTCCGGTATTCTACTTGAGATAGTATTTCTCACATAAGACAGACTCGTGACCAGAAGTGTTTTACAATAGTGATTACTCGATATCAAGATTTCGATACGATATCGATACGATATTTTACAAAATATTGTGATATTGATATTTCAAAATAATAAGTACTGGTATGTAAATCTTATACAAAGCACGAACATTGAGCAAGGCAGTGTGCTTTATTTATTAAAAATGTGTTTATGGTGAACTTATGATACGACTGTAATTGAATTACGACACTATTAACTCGCTGCATTTGTAATCTTTTTTCAGTCATGCAGTAGAGTGAAGAATTTCGATATTTTCAAAATATATCGACAAAGTTGATATTTTTTCGATGATACAATATGACATATCAATATCAAAAATGATATATCTTTATTTTTGATATATTGAGTCATCACTACTTTACAAGCTCAGAAATGGAAACTGATCGGCATAAGCTAATGATACCACGGCACATTATACGGCCATCCATTGTCCTCACCATTAAACAGGTGGACCTGTGGTACAGCCAGCAGACATGTCATTGCCCCAGTTACCAGTAAAAAATTGTTTGAATTGTTCATAGACTACTACATTCGTAAAATTTGCGACCAGAAAATGAGCTGACATCATGTCCAGTGTCTTTTGTGGCCATAAGTAGAATTTATTTCGGTTGGTCTTAATGGTATGTCTGACATTTTACAGTATTTTTGTGGTCTGTTGTTTTGCAGGTTAATCGAGCAAATTAGTCCGGCGAATCCACAGCAGTCATTTCTGCAGGTTGCTCTGGAATTATTTTCCGACGGTGTCTACAACTGGGGCCGAGTGGTTGCGCTGTTCTACTTCGGGTTCAAGTTGGCTCTCCGAGTGTGTGAATGATGTTTATGTTTATAAAAGTTCTGTTCTTCCGAGCATGTTTCAAAATTCTGAAGTCAACTTTGCTTTTCTGGCACTTATTTCTTTGATTCTGCGTTGTTATCTCTCGAGTGTGGCTTGATATTGTAACGGTAGTGTGTCGAACTGGTGACCCGGTTGTCGAATCTCGCCCGATGCACTGCCAGGTAATGGCCTTGGGCAAGTTGTTCACGCACATGTGCCTCTGTCACCAAGCAGTATAATTTTATACTGGCTTCACCGCCGGGAAAGTTACGGCAGTTATATGCAAAGCCTGGCTCTCCTCCCATTCATAAGGCAGGGACGGGTTCGCTTGTATCGGGTGGCATATAATACTATGTGATCCCATATGGCAGGCGAGGTGTCTGCGGCACACTGCCAGCTCAGGACCATTGGAAACGAAGATGAACAGTTGGTCACAGAGCTGTGAGAGAGCGCTGTTGACTGTTGACAATTTAACCTTTTCATTTATCATAAATCACCAAATGATGTGACAGCAGACATGCAGCAAAGTAGCAAAGAGCAAACTGGTCAAGTGGTTGTTTCTGTAGGCCTTAGTCTCACTTAGCTTACTGCAGTGAATATAATTGGATAAAACGAGCTTAATCTTAGGCTCTATGGTACTGATGGTGTTATAGACCGATTGTTGTCCCTCTGCATTTGGGACACCTATTGGCTGAATATCTTATACAGTTGGTAAAAACTTGGATTTTTGCACAGTGGCCACTGTTAATTTTAATTGAAATTAATGATTAATTGTGAATTTTTGAAAGTTGTTAGATATTCAACTATTGCCAGCTTCAGGATTTGTCTTCAAATGCTTGCACCCAGCTCACTCCACCGTACCCGCTTACATCACTCACCAATTTGACCACAGCAAGGATAAGAACTGTGGGCTTCGGTCCTTGAAGCTTGTCAGCTGCTGGTCCGTCAGCGTCGAACAGTTTGCCATCAGAACTAAAGAGCATGTCACTGACAGTTAAGCAGTTCATTAGCCAGCTAAAGAAGACTGAAATGTTTCTATGCAACCATCATAATATTTATTGATAGACTGGATGAAACACAGTTACTTATTCATCCCTCTTCCCTGTTGTTACTTTGTTGCCGGCTGCATCTGGAAGCACATAATTTTTTACGCGCAACAACAGCTACTGCTGTAACGCATATTAGCCATTGCAATTCTGTCCGTCGGTCTGTCTGTCTGTCACACGGGTGGATCAGTCAAAAACTGTGCAAGCTAGAATTACCAAGTTTTCACCGTCAGCTCCCAGAAGACTCTAGTTTCAGGAACCGTAAAGCTTTTCCATAAATTCGAAGAGGGTCACTCCGAATGAGGGTGTTAAATGAGAGAGGGTAGGCAAAAGTTGCTATATCCATGACATGACGTTAGCAGAGCGATAGAGGCGACTTCTGGTGAGTACAAGTAAATAAAACACTATAGACACTACAGCCGCGGGTCGTCTGGCACCTGGCGCCTTCTGGTGAATGACTTAGACTTTGTTTTACTGTGTTTCAAACATGCACCCCTGCTGTTGCGCGTTTCTGTTTGCGTTAGCAGATCACTTGTTCGCCTTACTGTTATTCAACTCTTTGAAAATGTTGCTGTTAATTTATTATGTGTATGCATGCGTGTTTCTGTCTGGCTGTGGCAGGCGGTGTCAAACAACGTGCTGTCAATGCTGAGAAGTGTTATCGAGTGGATCGTGCAGTTTATCGTCGACCGAGTTGCTAACTGGATCATTCAGCGTGGTGGCTGGGTAAGCCGAATCAATTGATATCGCTGTGCGTGGTGTTGCTGAATTTTTGTCATTTTTGTCACTTCTTCATAGCTTCGTACATTTTTCTTTGTTGTATGAGTCCTTCATCATCTTTTTTTCTGTTCTCTTCTGTTTTTCTTTTCTGCTAACTGCCGGCTTCCTGAAATTTGAAGCTTGTCTTTAACTGACCTGATATAAGCAGATTTGTTCCAAAAATCCCGAAAGTCATACAAAATTTGAACAAAAAAAATGCACCCAGTGACCCAGTGTAGAAACAGTGACGTGTATGACGTTCTAGTAACCTAGTAGATTTGTCATGGTGTCATATTCCAGACCTTTCTTGCTACTGATGAGCTTTGAAGTTGTCGTTGTTTCCGGTTAAAGAAATATCATTTTCATAAGTTTTTCATGTTTTGAAAAATATTACATAGCTAGTGGGAGGCCTGTTTTACTGCCTTGTACATGATTATACTATCTGATATTGTATCAAAATCCAAATTTGTGAAGTGCATGGATTATCTGTTTAAAAAGTGAAACAATTATGTGATATTGGCAAGTATTTGGCAGGTTATTCTTTTTACTTACATCCTCAGTCTGCTCCTCATACAGGGTGGGCCAAAAAATGTGCCACTTTACTTTTGTCCATATCTTTGCCAATTATTGACCAATTTTCAAAATTCTTTCACTGGCACACTCTACAGACAATTTTCGCTGATGTGATTATTATAGATCCCACCACACCATAAATGCCTCTCTACACTACCTTGTGAAATATCAATAAAATATGCACACATAACGATAATAACAAACTAACATTTGGGTAAAATTGAAAAAAACACTTTAGACTAACATTGCAGTGAATGGTCTGTATGACACTAGACTGTGTGGGTATAATGCAGTCTAGTATCGTACGAATCATTCATGGCAACGTTGGTCTGATGCATATTTTTCATTTACCTAAATTTTTGTTATTATCGTTAGTTTTTGCTTACATTTATATTTCACAAGCTAGTGTACGTGTAGAGACGCATTTACCGTGTGGTGGGATATATAATAATCACATTATTGCAAATTGTCTGCAGAGTGTGCCAGTGAAAGAATATTGAAAATGGGTCAATAATTGGCAAAAATATAGAAAAAAGTAAAGTGACACGTTTTTTATGGCCCACAGTGTACATATCCAGACTGCGACTATACATGGATATGTTGTTGATACTCGGACTTTATTACAGGAGTTTGCTGTCGATACTGATTAATGTTTGCAAAAACTTTGCATGCGTGTGATGACAGGATGCCATTCAGGAATATTTTGGTGCTACCGCGGTTCAGTGTGCAGCCGTTATGTTTGCAGCTGTCGTTGTTTGTGCCATCATATACTGGAAGTCAGCAAGATAGAGATGTGCCGATTCAACTCCTTTTTGCAGTCTCTGTAAGTAAGCAAGTAAAACATGACTTTATTTAGTGCATCAATGCCGTAGAGCCCCTAATGTGCTGTATCTGATCTCTTTTGATAAAGCTTGCTTTCTAGCTGAATATTCTGTACATTATTTACTATGTATCTTACTGAAAACTGAGCTTTGCATATACTGAAAAAATTGAGCAATTTTACTCGCTCGAATAAACAGACACTGTTGTATCTCCAGTCAGCACTTTGGCATAAAATTCAAATATTTTGTAACTTTTGACTTTCTTTAAAGTGGAATTTAGTTTTTCACTTGAAGACAACACGTTTTCGTTTCTTCCTTGCATAGGCCTATTGCCGTTGTTCGATATGTAAAAGTATAGTTTGCTAGATACACTGAACTCACTACTTAGTATTTCTGTGGTGTTGTCTCACGTAATGTCTTGTGTTATTTTTATTCACCAGTGGTGTAACTCTTGGGTTCCACAGAACCTCAGTTGAAAAACACTGCTGTGCGGCATATCAAATGATTGCTGGTTTTGGCAGAAAGAATTGAATTAACTGTTCACGCTGGTGTATAATTATCGTAGTATTTCTCAGGCACAAAGGGGCCAAGTGTTCTGTAGCACAGTGTGCACACATATCAGCGTATCATGTTTTAATTGTTTTATCTTTTTTGTGGTTAATTTAATGCACAAATGTGCAGATGTTTTTTTCCATGCATTCCAGTTTTTCAGTGATCATTGTCAAAGCAGATGAAATAAAACATGTGGGAAGAAACGTCTGCGGAAGACTTGGTGGAATGATTTTTATGGAACATGCGAACTTTTGTTTGGTGCTGAGAAAATGCACAGGTTGGCAGCAAATAGAGAGAAAATAAAGGGAAAGTTTACGTCATCATAGGAAATTGTCAGTAAAGCAGTGCAGGCATGACTGGTGTGTTTTCTCCGACAATCTCTGAGTATTAACTGTGCGATGTCTGTATATACACTGTGTCCCAATAAAAGCATCCCGGGACACCGTGTACATCTAACTGTGGGTTATCCTTCATTCAGGGTGGCCAAACTTACTTGAAAGTCCTTGAAAAAGTATCCATTATTCCAGGACGTAGAACAATTCGGTTTTCAAAGACTTTCCAGGCCCTTGTTGAAAGTTTTGGAATTTGATGCAAGACGACTCAGTCCTTGAATTTTAGTAGTTCATAATCATATTGAATACTATCTTATGTCCTGTGGTAACTGGATCACTGGATTTTGTCTGGAAAAGGTACCTGAAATTTCTTGGATTTTTTCCACTGCATTTTGGCTGCCCTGTTGATTGTCGTGATGATGTTATAATGCACTTATAATGTCTTCTATAATGTTACAATGTCTTCTTACTTGATGGAGAGTGAAACACTATAAATTTTATATATCATGATAAAATATGAGTTAATTAATAGTTATGTGTGCAAAGTAAGCTACGAGTAAACATGTGATCTATGATGTAAGGCTTTTCTGTGCCTTGCTATTGGTCAGCAATCATGTCCTTGTGCATATCAGATTAATATTTTCACAGAACTTGCTAATTTTAGGTTTCGTTTCTTCCAAAAATAAGCGCCGGTATGGTAGCTTTGCCTTCCTTCCCTTCGCCCCCTCAATCTAGCACTATTTTGGCCACTGATCGATGCAAACATCAGTGACCAGTTGCCTAAATCTCACAAAATGGCCTGCAAAGCATACCGGTATGACTTTTCTCTGAAAAGAAGTGCCGATATGTTTTCCAGGTGGCCAAGGAAGTGCCGGTATCCCATACCGGTCCATACCGCCCGACCTCAAGCCCTGCTTCCATGTTGTTAGCTAGTGTTATTCATCACCGTTGTATTTGTCGTTGTCATGTGCAATTGCATGTTTATGTGTATGTTGTCCTGTAATTTACACGTCGTTATTATTTTACTTTATTTCGTTATTTACTGCTGTTTTATTATTTGTTATATGTGTATTATGACCTCCGCCAAGGAGGTTATGTTTTTGCTAGAGTTTGTCTGTCTCTCTGTTAGCAAGATAACTCAAAAAGTTATGGATCTTTCTGAAATTTTCAGGGAATGTCGGGAATGGCACAAACTACAAGTAATTCAATTTTGGGGGTGATCTGGAAATTTGAGCTAGTGCTCACGGGATGCGTGGTTAACATGCTTGTGTGTTAGCAGATAAGGGATCCCACTGCCAATATGCCAAATATGGTAATGCCACCAGGTGAACAACATGGCGTTGGCGGAGGTTTGCGGTTCTGTCCGCCTTTCTAGTTTGTGATATGTGATATCTGTGCATCATTCAGGGTTTAGGTGCCTGGGCACATACATACCCAAGGATAACCCAGTGGATTTTATTGTGTAAACCCACCAAAAAGGCCCACCCCAAACTTTAGGTGTCAATGGAGATTTTGTTTGTTCACTGTTTACTATATAAATTTAGATCTAACCGGTACATGATGTTGCAGTTTTTATGAGATATTTCTGCGCTGTCTGCAATGCTTGACTGTTGCTTAAACCAAAGCAGCATTTTTTCCTTTTTGTGTATTGTTTTGCGCTATTTTCTACACAAATTGCTTTTGTAATTTTTTCCATTTAAACAGTAAATGGCTGATTGCATATGTACTGTTTAGCAGTGCTGATTTGAATTAATTTTCCTTCGACTAAAAACCGGTGTACCATATTTCTTATTTGGGCACATTTTTCTATGGTCGTAATACCTATGTTGCACCACATACAGTCTCTCTTATTCCAGTGCGAATTGTTGCTATAATAATGGATGTATTTTTGAATTCATATTGCTGCTAATTACTTTCTTAAAATTTATAAAGTTTATTTTATATCTTCATTGGCCTATGACTGTTGGTGGACTAAACGCTGCCATTTGTGATATGTATCGTTTCTATCATGTCTTCTGTTGCTGCTACGTGAATGTGACGACATGCCGTTTAACGAACAGTGATTACATTTTTTCCAAAGATGAGTTAATTCTGTGTGTGATATTGTGTTTTGTTCAGTTGCCCCTGAAGTACTGAAAACATTGCATTCTGTTTAAATATACTATTTTTTTCATACCAACAGTTTGTTAATTTACTGCCACACACAGCTACTGGATTGCATTATAACTGGATCTGATAAACACGCAAGTTTTGCTATAAAATGTACACAATCAAACGTATTGTGACTGCAACACATTTGGCACACCATGCCTCTAAATAAAACAGAACAAAAACTGTGCAGTGTGTACAAAGAAAAACACAAACAACATAATCACACATAATATGATGACTAGCGATTGCTTTTCTTGAATGATACGACAAGACGGCAACTGACTAGAACTGATGCAAATTCATTTGCCAAATTTCACAAATCAGCGACATATCAATACGGCCGTTCAAAAGAACATGCAGTGGCATTTAAAAAGCTGGAGGAAAGAAATTGCAATTTTTCAATGGAAATTATGGTTCAATTTTTGTACTTATGGAAGAAAATTTTCTGACAAGAGAATATTGTGACATACTACAATTTGAGGGGCGAGGATGCAATTGCCAAACTGCCTGCCACACCAGAACGCCACTGGGCACATGCGTAAAATAAATCAATAGCCCAGTATAAATATTCATGAATTTGCTGATGCCACTACGACGTAAGCAAAAGGACTGCTGTCATTCACCATCTATGGCAAAATGACAGACTGGCTACTTCGGGGTAACACAGAGGAAGATCTGCCTGGGTCCAACCACTATTTTATGAATATTTATCACTGACGAATGGCCATGTGCTATAGACAACAGCGGCTGTGTTATCAGCATTATGCATAGACCGGCGTAGTTGCGAGGAAAAAATCAGCTGACTCACCCAGGGATTTTATGCCATTATATCCACAGCACAGGAGTTATTTGAACTAATGCCGACTGACTATAATGCTAGTCAGATTCATACAGAAATTACCACTGCGACATGGATAACAGCTGTCGGTAGAAACCCACACAATACCTGACAATATCTACAATCATCATAACTACTAAGAAACTAAATGCAAACACATATCTCTTTCCAAGTGGGGATAAACGGGCGGTTGCACAATGCGTTTGCCATTCTTCTGATAGCAGGGTTGGTACATTACTGACAAAGCTGATTTAAAATGTACCGTAGTTTAAACACGTTCTGTAGAAGCAACATTAAATACTGACCTTGCCTGCATTTTTATACAGAACTAGAGCTGTCAAATTAAATTAACGCATTAATGCTTTTATCAATGCGCATTAAAAAAATTAATGCACATACGTAAATTTATGGTAATTTACTAAATTCTGTGAAGCAAAAGTTCCAATATTCCATTAAACTGCGGTTATTTGTCAATCGAATGAATTCAAGGAACTAAACTGTAGTTGCCATTCCATCACTACTGTAAATAAATAATTAGGCTATTCCCACGACAAGCTAATAGATTTCTATGCTAGCTATGACGTCAGTTATTTGATTATACGTTTAAAATGTGTTTTTAACCTTCTATATTCTACAGATGGGGCCCCCAAACGTCGCGGGACCCAGGCTAACTTATTCCCCTACTGTCCCTGTTGACGGGCCTGGGTGCGTTAATAATGCATTAATTAATGTGTTAATTAATGCGTTAAAAAATTAACGCTTCGACAGCTCTATAAAGAACAAATGCAAAACGATAAAATTCTTCTGTTTTTATATTAATTTTTTGACAGAATTCAAAAAGTGGCAACTGTTACAATATGGTACAAATTTTACTTCTACTATAAAAACTGATGTACATTGCAATGCACATTTTCAAGTAACTGTTGGTTTAAACCAAGTTTTTGCTGTTTTAACCTGATTTAAAACTCTCAAGCGGCAGAGACAGATTTTTCGCTGACCGAAACCCAACCCTGTCTCATAAGACATGATCAGTAGTAAATTATATCTACCCTTATAAGCAGAAAATGACCAGTTAAAGAAGCAACACAAGACACGTGATTCTTATTGTATAGCAGTAAGTGTAAAAAAACTAACGGCACGCTGCTCGGCGAATGTCCTTATTGCTCGTGATGTCAACAATATGATGACGACGTGACGACAAACGGACATGGCAACACGGCACTAGAAAGTACATGTACGCACACACAGTATTTACATCGACCGCACACTGTACGCTGTGTACAAATGCAAAGTATGCTGCTAGGACAGTTTAAACAATGTGCACATTATGACCGACCTACAACAGCAGGCCGCACGACTGATTACAGTTACGTGAATTTCAACTACATCACTAACTTATACGCAGAGCTTTTCAGTGTGCACAGTTCTGTGCAAAATGTGCAGTTCCAAATGCACATTTGTGCAGTGAAACTAAACGAAATTTGCCGCTGCCAGTTGCGGTTTATGAACTCTTGTATGCCCAAAATGCATTTGAGTTTGGACTTCGAATCTTCCCCAGATCCCACTGGGAGAACCACGGTGCTCCCCTGACCAGCTTGTAGCCTTGATGTCCCCTTCCAGTAACACCATCCCTGCTCTATTGCCAGTAGGGATTACAATCCCGAATCCCGGCCGTTTTCGCCAATCCTGAATAATGGGATTGGTGGCTTTCCAATCACGGCATTTCGGGATTACAAAAATTGGTTAAAATCGTACATTTGCGAGCACTCTTTGTCAAAGATAACAGTTATAGAGGTCTAACGAATAAAATACTTTATGCACGCCACAGTCCTATTCTTTTTTGTGCCCTGCGATTTGTATTTTGGCAGTCACAGTCACTCTCTATACTGTTATGACATACCTTCCATACAGGCCTACTACATCTTATACATGAAAGAGGTCTATCTGAGACACCAAAATAATGACCCAATCTCTAAATGAGATCCCGGGATTACAAATTTCTCAATCCTGGATCCCGAGATTGACAATTCAATCCCGGGATTGCAATCACTAATTTCCAGCCTTCAGGCTCCCCTCTTTTGGAGTTCAAAATAATAAAAAAAAGTCCTGCTTTTTATGGCTGTAATACATGCCATTGCACCATATACAATCTCTATTATTTTAGTGTAAACTGTCTGCTATGATAAATTTGATAACTGTCCAGTATTCTATTCAGCCATGTTTTCTGTTCATTATATTATCACTTGGAGAGTATTGCTGCCGCAGTTTCTTTTGAGTTATAATTCTGATAGCTATTGTACCAGCACAGCAGTATTTAGTAAAAGAGTTACTAAATATTGCTGTGCTAGTACAATAGCTATCAGAATTATAACTCAAAAGAAACTGCGGCAGCAAAACTGTCCAAGTGATAATATTGAACAGAAAACATGGCTGAATAGAATACTGGACAGTTATCAAATTTATCATTACATGCTATTGTAATGTACAGTGCGTACTTATAGAATGGTGAATGAGCATAGAATTACATCCCACACGATATCTATGATCGCTCATTTCAGTGACAAGTATTTGTGCGCAATCAACTGCACTGGTTATGCCAACCTAACTCAAACAAACAACAAAGATGAAAAACAAAGAAAAAGAAAATGCTAATCAAACATAAACGAACGAAGGCTAGGTAAAAACATGTAAAAATGCGCAGAGAGTAGGCATCATTCAATATTTGTCAGGAGTACCTGCAACAAATTTAAATTTAAATTAAATTACAAACACAGCCTTTCAATAATACTTCTACACCACACTACAGAATGCACAGAAAATTAAATTATGTCTCAAAAAAATAAAGCACTAATATCACTGCTACTACTTTCAATTTACTGCTTAATCCGTAACCAGTCTATTCTTCCAAAGTTACTCAGCAGTTCCACAAAAATTATGGACATTTAATAAGCCATAAGCACTTCCTGTCTACAGGCAAACCAAAAACAGACAAAAAGTTAAACCAAAATGAAATCGATAAAAATGATAAGAAGCATGTGCACAAAATAATACACTAACATAAAATAAATATTATAAATTACATCAAGTCAATGGGACATGATAATATGTGCAAAAAAACAACACAATACAAATGAGACCATGTGATGCTGAGATCAACATAAGATGATAACATTCTGTGATACAGCACGTGAAAAACTGTCCAAATAAATAACCAAACATCAGCATACATCAACTCAACGACTTCCTACTGCCCAACTGGAATGAATAAAACAAACGCGAAAAAAATCACCTTAACATAAGATTGGCAATATGAACACAACACAGAATTCGAATGTCGGTTCAGATGAGCAAGACTTCTGCAAGAAAAAAGCACAACAATGGAACTGTATGACTAGAAGTATGTGCAAAAACAACTGAAACGGTGTACGCGGATATAAAACGAATGTTAGAAATGGAATGTAAACAATAAAACCACACCGAGCTTGCAGAATGACTAAAAAGTGAAAATCTGTTCGTATCAATCAGGTAACATCTATTATGCTACCTCCCGAATGCCTTCCCAATCGCTGGAATGTTTGACATATTATGCGAGCTCGCTCCATTTCTTTCTAATTGTTAATTTTATTTTTCTCAAAACCTCACACTCGACGCAAATAAAATACACACTGTAGTGCAAGTGACCGATAGACACCCTCACTCACAGCAAAGTTTTAACGACCAGGCCCATCGAGAGGGTGGGGTAGGGAGTAAGCTACGCTGGGCCCTGCGAAGTTTAGGGGCCCCGCCTTCGGCCAGAAATATAAAGTACGCCAGAGTGTACCAATTTAAAAAAAAAAATTCAAAAATTTTCTCCCCAGAGGGGGCCCGTGAAAATGTTTGGGAGCCCCACTCTGGCTCTCGACGGGCCTGCTAACGGCCTAATCCAATGAGACACAATCACATCAAATTCTTACTGCATGATGTGGAGTGAATATAATACATAACATGTAGCCTATATACAAATCAACACGGCAGCTGAGCATCATCTGGCTGGTAGTGGCCATCTCCAGGACTAGTCACGATGACAACCGATGGACCAAACGTGGATACAGACCAAAGATGTGTTATGCGGAATGTGGATGTAGACCATAGTGATGAAAGCGGGGGAAAAGTCAGTGTTGTGGCGAGTCGCTGGCAAGTCCGGGGGCCGTACTGCTCACAGTGGACAGTTCGCGGTCACTTCGACCCAGCGCCGACGTCGATGTGGTCGCTGTATCGTCGGTGTACTTGTCCACGGAGCGGCGCCGAGCGTTCATGAAGAAGTTGACGACCGTCGACACTTTGAGTCCAAGCTGTTCCGCGATCGTCGCCTGAATCTCCTTGCTCGGACGCTTGATCTCGCGGAAGATGGCCACCAGGGTGCGCCGCTGGATCTCAGTAAACACCATCCTCGGCTTCTTGCTGGCAACGGTCGAGCCAGGGTCGGTGCTCGAAGATGCTCCACAGGACACATCATGAGTTCGCTTTCCACCTGCTCACAGACAGACCCCATAAAGGGTTCAAAGTGGGATGGTATGGAATGGTACCGTATACCGGCACTTCCTTGGCCACCTTGAAAGCATACTGGCACTTCTTTTTTGAGAAAAAACCTACCGGTATGCTTTCAGGCAGTTTTCTGAGATTTAGGCAACTGGTTGGGTCGCTGATGTTGGCATTGATCAGCGGCCAAACTTAATGCTAGCTGGTTCATTCAGTTCATTTTGATTACAATTTGCTTTTATTCTTTAAACTGCACTTCATTTGTTCAGTTGATTCTCCAAAAAATAATTACAATTGTTACCACCAGTGTCATACTTTAAGCCTACAAGTAATTTGAGCAAAGCTCACATGACGTGCGATAGCAGTGGTCCTGCACTTTGGCAATCAGTGTAGGCCTACAGCAATAAGATATTAATGCATCTTGAAAAAGTACTTAAATTTAAGGCCTCTGTCTGGAAGACTCCTTGAATTTAAGAGATTGAAACTTAGATACTTAAAAAAAGTACGTTCTATGCTAAAAAAATGTCATAAGCAGGTTGTCCAGGTCCATCTCCAGCCATTTTAACACAATTCACTCTTAAAGTGTGCATCACAGCCGGAAATCGCAGAAAATTCACTAAAAACCTCCATTTTGAGGGCTCAAGGTTATTCATCATCATCGACGTTGACACCAGTAAACAGCTTGTCACCAATGCTTGTTATGATAAGCAGCATGTCTGTGCCTATCTGCAACCGTGTTCACGCTACACCAGATAACTGCGGCAAAAATAACCACTTTTTAGGGGAGTAGCTGTCTTTGACGCCCGCCTGCGCCGGCCTCCTTGAATCTGGGGGTCGGGACTTGGACTGCTAAAATCTAGTTGAACGCTGAAAATTTGATATGCAGGTTGTCTTGGTCTATCTACAGCCATTTTGTTGCAATTCAGTGTTGAAATGTGTGCTGCATCCAAGAATTGTGAAAAATTAACTAAAAACCTCTTTTTGGGGGTTCAAGGTAGTTCAAGGTCATTGATGTTGATAAATCTAAAAAGCCTGTCACCAGTGCTTGTTACGACAAGCAGCATGTCTGTACCTATCTGCAACCGTTTTCACACTATACGAGCCCATGACGATAACGTCTTTTTAGGGGGGGGGGTTCTTTGACGCCCTCGTTCGAGGGAAACCCCCGCACCCACGGGCATGAAATTTTGTCATGATAAACTAGACTCCCATCAGTCCCATGGCAGCCCACAGTAAAAATTTTGTGATCCTAGCTTGCATTGTTTCAATAAGGCTGCAAAGTGTGATGGACGGACGGACGGACGGACGGACAGACATACAAACGACCAGGCCATGGCTAAAATGCGCGAAGCATTCTGCTATCTCGCGTAAAAATGCACAAAATTCTACTTTTAGTGGCGCTGTGCCCCATGCCCCACTTGGGGAACTTACAGCACTCGCCTAGACCCTCTAGTTGGATTTCAGGGGTCCCGCTTCTAAGGGAAAGAAAAGGGAAAATAAAGGATAAGAAAAAGGAGGAAAGAGGAGGAGAGAAAAAAAGAGGGACAAAAGGGAAGAAGGAAAAGAAAGGGAAGAAAAGAAAACTACCATACCAGCACTTATTTTTCCCACTGATCTCTGACCACACCATCCATGAAGATTTATTCATCTTCAACTTAACATGCTGCTGAAAAATAGTCAGGTTGCTGACAATGCATCACACTAACCCTCAATCTCCCACCCCACTATCACTGAGTCATTTTGATACAAAATTCGCAAATTTTAAAACGATGTAAGTTTTGATCTAACAATCACCAAAAGTTCACATTTGGGACAATAATCTCCAGGGAGTATGTACATCGAGACAAACTGATCAGTCAAGCAAAAACTAAAAAGTGATGGTACTATACGCAAAGAAAATCCTGTTAAAACTTGCAGTCACCAATGTGAATGAATCTGTACAAAAGGATTACTGGGTAATGTTTTTTTTTGCATAATTCAAGCAATACAAAAGATGGACAGATGTGTAGCTGGGTTACCAAACTACAGAAAACAAATAAAACAACTCACCAGATGTAGGTGGCTTTGCTGGCGAATTTACATCAGCGTCGCCAACTGTACACAAGCAAAAACAATTCCATCTTACTATAATGCGCGTAGTCTGTCTGTCTGTCAGCCCCATCTAGCGCCTTCCCTGTTGGACCCCAACTGCGGCGTTTGAGTCCTTGGGCCTTAGGTACGTGCCCCCAACTTACCTCTCACCTCCTCCAACGGGCAGCCTGAGGGGTTGGGGTTACCTTGTAGGGTTTTCCCCAACAGCTGATTCTACCAAGCCCGTCAGCTTAGCGCACCGTGTAGTGCTTTATGTTCGGGAAACTCCCGCCAATAAAGCGGGGTGCTTCTAGTGCAGTCAAAAAGTGTTTACAAGGATGAAGCAAACATCAAGCAAATGTATTGAAAATGCCTGTGCACGACGTGTGCTCTAAGTTTGCTTCATGTTTGCTTCGTGTGTTTGCTTGACGTTTGCTTCATTATATTGAGTTGTTACAATCCTCAGAACCAACCCAGCATCATCATGTCTCATAAACTAAACTGTGGCAGGACTTTCAACAGGCCAGATGTCCTACACATTCAAATGGCACGAAAAGCAGCTGACACTAAACTTCGAGTTATGACTACCAGCGTAAATAAGCACAAAAACGACAAAATCCCCCTAATTCTATTGGTAAATATACGAAAATAATTGAATATCAGCAAATCTGATCAACACAACTTATAAAAAGTTCAAAGCAGACTTTTGTCTGACATGGCAGTGTTCTTTCAAAAGTCTGCTGTTGACACGTATTTTAAAGACAGAAGGATGTTAAACCTAGTGCAAAAAATGACAAAAAATACGCATGAAGATAAGAGAAAATAACATGGTAAACACAGATCTTGTAGCCAAACAAAAAATAATTATTAACTGATTGGAAAATGAGCACGGTCAGATGCATTAACAGAATTCGTAAAGTTCGCAAACGCACATCAATATTAAACAAATTACGTATTTACAAGAATAATAACTGAGCCAATGCTACCGGGGGCCCATCAAGGTGTGCTAAGCACGCACGCACACACTACGGGTATCACCAGCGCTTGTTGGCTCACGCTACCTGGCCGGGGTCCAGAGATTACATTAATTAGTGACGGGGCTGTGGCACGCGTGATAGGGTCGGTACAAGAGTGGCGTCATTATGCTATGCTCTGTCAGCAGCAGCAGCAGCAAAGCCGGACAGAGAGAATTGGGTCACTACTGGATGCATACACAGGTGCACATATAGACAATGCACGGCAATCATTGGCCGGCGCCTGTACTGCACGCATGCGGGATAGGGACATTTCCCCCCAGGACCTTTCAACCGCGGACGTTTCCCCCTCGGACATTTCCCCTGTCCAAACGTTTCCCCCTGCTTTTCGAGTGCCTAGGATGTTTCCCCCCCTTAAGCCAGTAACAGCATATGATGATGATGATGATAATGATGAAGGACGAATTAACTTTAGCGTGGCGTTAAGTCCTAAAACTAAAAGGACACGTAACAATAAGCCTAAACAGTGAAGTCACGTAATAGTAGTCAGTGCAATGACACGTTGTTAGTCACGGCTGTAGGACCGGGCAAAAAGTTCGGTTTTCAGTCTGCTGCGGAAAACTCGCAACGACGGTGGCGACCGGACCGACTCCGGCAAACTGTTCCAGACCGATGCAGCAGTCGCTGGAAAGGTGCGGTCGCCAACGGTAGAACGCACAGTGCGTGGAGCGACCAGCGCTGATGTAGTCTAAGAGCGCAGTCGTCGACGTGCTGAAGATCTGAAGCCAGGTAGCCAGTTGCAGAGCCGTGGAGGCAGCTATACACAAGCACTGCCAGCCGGAACGAAATACGTTCTGGCATCCGAAGCCAGTGTAATCTGCGTAACATAATCATAATCAGCGCCAAGCCTGAGCAGAAGTGCACAAGAGTACTTGATGTTTGCCGCATTCTGCCACTATGCCGAAAATTAGGCCAATATCTAACGCTCGATCCTCATGTAACAGTATAGGGAGGGGGAAAATGTCCGAGTGTCCGGGGGGGACATGTCCAGGGGGATGTCCTACACCCATGCTTGCACGGTCGTCAGGTAACACAGCACGCAAGCAACTCAAAGCCCATACCAGCCACAAGACCACGTGCCCACTGTCCACCCACTCACTCACGTCAGTACTACACCGGTAGTCAAATTCACAGGCTACTAGTAACTCCTGACACATCATTTCCTGACCGTTTCCTCCATGGAGACCTACATAGTCGCCGGTTCAATTCAGTTAACATTGTGACCATGATTTCATCGCCAGGACTTGGTGCCGTGCCAGCCACTCAGTGGAAGGGATAGAGACCTGCTATACTGGCCACCAGTCCGAAGGGGCACTAGTGCGAAACTGGTTATAACTCGGTCCAGCATAGAGTACCCCCATTTATGGGGCTACAGACATGCATACAGTAACTGCTATACTGTTTTTTGCTGCACAAGCAATCGCATGGAGGCGAATATGATTGAAAATGACCTGGAAAATTAAACAGCAGCTACCAGCCTAGCTACGTTTGCCTAGCAACGGCTATTAGCATAATTGTCCTATCTCGCAAAATAACCTTGACCTTTGAGCTTGAACTTCAATAGCCTTCTTGCGGTTGTCCAGGTACACATGTATGCAAAATTTCATCACGCTAAGAGTAATTGTAGCGGTTCATGAGTTATCGCGGTAACAGGGGAAAAACAAACGAACAAAACGAAACCAATTTCGCCGCGATGCTGAATACAGCCGTTGCTACAGCGGACATTAACAATACCAGGAATGTGGTCTCGGTGTACATCCCTGAACAATGTACGCTTAGGTCGAGTGGCAGACACCAGCGACATAGGCCTATCCGTGCCTGATATAGCTTCCCAATAGCAAGCGGCACGTGGCGCGCTCAAGTAATTGCAGAACTGGACGCTGGACAGACAGAGCCAGGCGTCGTCGTCGTCAGACGGCAATTAGAAGACGCTGTCAGCCGCCTAGCAGCAGCAGCAGCCGGAGCAGAGCATCACGGGATGCCATCTCTCCACTCACCCACTCCGCCCTATACGCTGCCAGATACTTGACGCCGGGAACGGCCAGTCAACGGCTTATCAGATTGCGTCGCCATGGCAACCGTCGCTGAAGCCTAATCACCCAGACGAACACGTACTACGGCGAGCCAGGGGGAAGATGGACGCGGCAGATAGTTAGCCGGACAGGCAGCCAGGCAAACGGCCAGCCAGCCACTCGAGATCCACGAGTGATCTCATGCAGGCCACCCACGGAGATGCCGGTGGCAACCGGGAAGGAAGTCGGGAAGGGTTCCGGGTGGCCGGGGAACGCAGGCAGACAAGCAGAGAGCAGTGCCCTATTATACGATCCCTCCCCATAAAAG
>Ga0209367_1004205_pt1 | contig 19812 bp, 15 predicted proteins | sample WorMetLIZISLAND2_FD_187412 | JGI IMG/M metagenome (GOLD analysis project Ga0209367, IMG submission 187412) | Marine gutless worms symbiont microbial communities from Max Planck institute for Marine Microbiology, Germany - Olavius geniculatus... ...
GAATCACATTTTACTTGGCTGTTAGATGTAGAAGGTTTCAGTAAATAAAGCTGTAAAATTTTGTATTAAAATCCCAAACGGTTGCTGAGAAAACAGCGAAAAAATTTAGGGGTCCACTTTTTTCTGCCGCACTCTGTAGTATAGTCTCCAAGGATATTCTTCCGGAGAAGCATTAAAGCACTGCACTGGGCAATGAAATGTAGAGATGTATCCTCATCTTCTTGACAGAGAGGGCACTTGGAAATCCTGACTTACACCCATAATAAAAAGGTGTCGATTAAGATCTGCATGACCAGTGAGTATACCGACTAGGATCCATAAATCCTTCCTGGAAAGTCTAAGAGCATACCAAGCTCATGGAGAGTCAACTCCATGCAAGAAGTACTTAGCCTGCCTGCATCCAGATAGTAGTTCTTGCCACATTCTGTTTTGTTCACGTACAGTCCATTCATTAATAGAGCTGTAGATGGTAGATACACTGATGCCAACAGATGGTTCAGGACGGGCCTACTACATCTTATGCATAGTAAAATAACGACTAATATGTAAGCCTAATCCTGAAACGGGATCCCGGGATTACAAATTTCTCAATCCCGGATCTTGGGATTGGAAATTCCATCCCAGGATTGCAATCGCTTGTAAAAAGGTTGACTTAGAAAAACTTGGATGCGTCCGATGTTTGTCAACGTTTTCTCAGATCACAGTGTAAAACAGACATTATGCAACACAGCTGAGTGAGTGAGTGAGTGTGTAGGGTTTAACATCTCACCTGACTCAGCTGTGTATTGCTGTTGAGGATGGGGAGGCTCTTTAGCACTGTGGGGGTCTGTGGGCTAGGTGCTGTAAGATGTAAGACTTGGTGCATACAGTGTTAGTTAGGACATTTGAGGGCGTCTGTTCAAAATCACAGACGCCGCAGCTCCTGTTCAAACAGACGTGTCTTGAGTCTGTTGCTGAAAACAGCGAGTGTCAGTGACGGGTCGGAAATGGATGCCAGTAAACTTTTCCACACACGTGGTCCGTCGACAGCCAAAGATTGGTTGCCAAACGTCATTCTGGTCGGTGGGACCTCTAGTTTGGTTGCTGACGATGACGATCTAAGACCAGACCAGCGGCGGCGGATCAGGTGGCAGTCAACTGCCAAGTAGGCAGGTGCACGCCTATTGAGGCACTTGTGAACCAATACCACCAACTTCAACAAAATTCGTAGCCGGACTGGTAGCCAGTGAAGCGACTGCAGAACTGGCGTGATGTGCTTCATACGCCGCATACCAGTGATCAAATGTGCTGCCACATTCTGGATGGACTATAGTTGCCTTAGTTGACTGTCGGCAGTTCCATAAAGCAACGAATTGCATAATCTAGCCAACAGCTGATGAAGGCCTGGACAAGCGTCTGAGCGACTGTTGGCGTCATTGACTGGATGATCTGACGTAGTTGGCGCTGCTGGTAGTAACCAGTGCGGCAGACAGTTGTGACGTGATCAGCCATCGTTAGTTGACTGTCTAGAGTTACTCCCAGATCACGAACAACTGACTGTGGATGCACACTGGCAGACAGCAGCTGGACGTCGCCGGTGGGTAGTTTCACGAGCTGCTGTCGAGTGCCGAGCCAGATAAGCTGTGTTTTCTCGGCATTCAGTCGCAACTGGTTGGCTTTCATCCACGCATCTACTGCCGTAAAATACGCTACAATAATGTATAATGGTTATGGCATCAAACTTGCTATTAACAGGTCTGGGTCTAACTCCAAGTTGGGTTATTATCAAGTAGACTTTACTACTTGGATCGATGGGTGGGATTGGGTTTACAGACAGGTCAGTTGTCTCAATACAGAGCTGTACTCGCCATTGAGGTTGACTCAGTCTTTTGTGCCTTGAAAGTAGGTGAACTGAGCACTGACCTCTGCCGGAGTTGAGTTGGAGTACATTTAGTGTACGTTTGTGCTGGGTGGCAGGTAACACTGTGCTGTTTGATATATTGCTTTGATTGAACTTTCTATGTTGTTTGAGCAGAATGTTTGAGAAGTGAAAGAACAATGCTGGCATGATGAGATGACTGCAGTTTTGCTGCTTATCTTCAGTGTTAAAGCAACAAATGTTACTTATTATTATTATTGACAATCAGAATCATTTTTTTCGTTTGATGTTACCACACAGAAATGTCGGACTTTCTGATGTCAGTTAACATCAAAATTTTTACTATTGTTTATGAAGTTTACCACACATTTAACCACTTTTGAATATCTGCTCTGTGAGTCTAAAAGGACCCATCATACTGTTTGTGTGATCAATTTTTTTAAATTTGAACCTTTTTAACATATGACATGCTACAACTGTTGACTACATACTTACCGGTAGTTACTTAAATACAATAGTTCTGAAATTGAAATTTTGCATATATTTGGTGCAAGGTTAATGCAGTCCATCTTACGTTTTGGCTTGGATTGTTTCTAGGAAATTAAACCAGTTAGTATTGATACGTGTGTTCACTTCGTGATATGATCTTAATCACATCGAGTCTCAGTTCACGTGTAACTTTCATATTACTGCATAGCTACTTCGAGCATAGGTGTAAATTTATCAGCACGTTGTTAAGGTTGCTGTATTTTGGATATTGCACTGTTATGTATGTGTTTGGTTTATAATTCATGCAGAGACTGGCGTGAGGGCCGAAAACGCCACTATCCGTTTGACGATGAGCCTAGTAGGCTCGAGTATAGTCAACGTCAGTCTGAAGAGAATTATGGAAACAGGCATTCATCTTGGTATAATGACAGTGCGGAGAATGGTTCTTCTATGGTTCAGACTCGCATTGATTATCATCATGGCTTATCTGAGGACAGACCACAACAGCAACAGCAACGACAGGTTGATGTTGTTAGTGTACATGTGCTCTAGTAGTAATGGCAGTAGTAATAACTCTGACATTGTTTATGGTGCTGTCATCATGGCACTGCCAATGTTGTGGGAGTTCACCCAGTTCATCTGATGAATGTAGAGCAGTGGGTGGTCACCGAACGTTGGACCAAGCTGATTGGTCTAAACTGGCAGCTATAGTACTATGTTGACCATTGCTATGTACTACTCAGCTGGCAGTCATATTACCATCTTGTGGAGGATAGAAGGCTGAGTTGACCTGATGGCTGGTTACATGCCGAGCTGGTTTACTGTATTTGCAGAAACTGTGCAGTGTCGAGGTTAAGGTGATGTGTTTGTAACAGCATCTGTACTATTCTTGGTCAGATTTAGTTGCCTTGTTGCTTATTGTTGTTTAGAACTTTGTGTTAGTTTGCTGCCTGTACTAATAAGCTGCTGGACTGTGAAAACGTAGGATTTATCACCTACGCAGTTTAATCGTAATCGAACAGATGAGAAATGGAGGAGGGAAAAACCAACACAAACAATCTTTCTGGGCGGAGTGCCAAGATCTCTTGATGAAGAAGATGTGCGTTGTGGCTTTTTTTGTTCTCTGCTGCTTCTACTGTTTTTATAAATTGTTATTAACCAAAATATAGTAGCAAACATGCAAAACTTAACTAACCTTAACTAAAATGGTGTTAAATCTTTACATAAAACATAACTATAACATGCCTATAACATAACTGTAAAATTTTTGTTAAATTTCTCAGTTAAATCGCTTGGTTAAGCTAAGGAGTAAGGAATTGCCTCTAACATTCTTCTAAAAACTTACTGAACAGCAAATTCAGAAGATTTAATGGTAGAGTTAGAAGTTTGCTTTATTTGATGTGAAAAATTTATGCTGTTTGACTTTAATGTTAAATTTTATTTATCTGTTCATCAAAATACTGACATTGCATAACCCTTTTGTGACTTGTTTGTGCAACTCCAGTTTATAGTATAACTGTGATATCTGTATTTCATTGTCTTGTCACAGATTGAACGGTAGTTCAAGCCATGTGTTAACGGCGACTTCTCTTTCCTATGGGAAAGCCAAAAATTTGACCCCCCACAGAATCAAAACCCCTGATCTGATTGAGATAAAATTTGGCACGGTTGATTACGTTGGCGAGATGACGAGATGACCCCTCATGCAAAATTTCATGTAAATCTGCACAAGGGGGGCTTCTCGGCAAATAGGTGAAATATATGCAAAAAATTTTCTAGCTGTACATATCCTTTTTTTCAGAAACTCACCTACAGGTCAGACTGTTCGGCGATTTTTACGTGCGATGGCTCAAATGACGCGGTCTCGCGCAAGATTCATCTAACTTTCATACCCAAGAACTTTCGTTTCCGGGAACGGAAGTTCCATAGGTGAAACTTTCGGCCCTTGGAACTTTTGTTCCCGGGAACTTTCGTTCCCTGGAACCTTCGTTCCCTAAAACCTTCGTTCCCTGGAACCTTCGTTCCCTGACACTGATAATTACTGAACCTCTTATCCTTACGTAATGCTTATAGTTCAGTGAAAAAAGCTCCAATTTTGTGTCAAAATCTAATATTATTCAGCAGTACACTGACACACAGTCAGTGTGATGTGGGCAATATCACTTTTTGTAATTTTTGCTGTTTTCGATGTACAAGTCCTTAAATGTTGCCATTAACAAGTGTATAAACTGATGTTTTGTACATTTATATTTTTTTAAAGACGTGGCATTTAACCTTATATTATGTACAGTAGCTTTAATTTAATCGTTGTTTTATTGGGTTTTGTGTATGCTAAGCGGACACATAAATTTTTAACCAGTTATGACAACTCTGGCAGTTTGTTGTGTTCTGTACGCCATGCATCCACTTGATTATTTTGTTAAGTTTACTTAAGTTGTGTTTTTTTTAATTATTTGCATTTATTATTCGTTTCTCCCATGTTTTATGGCAAATAAAGCTTTGTGTGTAATTGTGGATTGTTTCGTACACAGTCATGAATGTTGTCTTTGTGCCATTGCTAATTATAATAGTGGCGTTAACTGTAGATTCGTTATGAATTAGAAGAAACAGGGTTTCGCTATCGAGATGTGCGCATGGCTCGTCACAAAGATACTGGTGAGCTCTGTCAATCTCTCTTATGTGTTACAACGTACTTTTGTCGTAACTTTGTTACTAGCATTTTTGACTGTTTTGCTGATAGGTTGAATTACTATAATTTTGTTGCTGAGATGATTTATACATCTACGGTTTAAGTTTTGTATATGTTGTCAGCAGCAGGGTCATTGAAATTACACACGGTGTTACATTGTGGTGTCAGTGATAATCATTAGTCTGTGTTTATGCTAGATGCATTCTGCATGCAAATGTCATTTTATCGACATAAGAATTTGATGAAACATTTTGTACCTTATTACTTTACTTGCGTATCATGCTTACAGAATTGTTTTCTTTAATCTCACATATCATTATACACAATTAAAGTAATAAGGTACAAAATGTGTTGTCAAATACTTATGTTGTGAAATTTTTTTTCTTTGATCATGGAATTAATGAGTAGCATGAGACACTCTTGGATTTTTGAGTTACCAATGGTTGTTTACTACCTGGACTCTTCTCGATGCCAATTCCAGATCCCTTGAGACATTCTATGTGAAATGTCAGAGGCAGCTGCTGCAAGTTTAGTGGCGCCAGTTCCTCCGGAATGATGACATTTTCGAGTCTATTGGTCTGCCATCGATCTCGGTCTATCAGTTGTTGCTGCAACTCACTCTATTGTCATGTTGCCACTCTGCATGAGGATGTTCCAGCTTGCAAGGCACTTAACTGTCACATCAACCTGTTGCTCGCCCATCCACCAAGTAGTCGCTGGAACTGTCATCCAGGCAGTCCTCGCAGTGGATGGGTTGACCAGATTCGGCGGGACAACAACCTCTCGCTCGCTGATCTTTGGAGGTGTGCTGTCATCATGCTCACCGCAGTAGGATGCTATGGTCTCTACTGGCTAAGTGTTGATGACTACGATTTTTACTGCGTGCAGCTTTTGTTCGACTGGACTACCTTCTGTAATTAACTCTGTCAGGCCGGGTTTCCAAATGATAACCTTCAGAGATAGTAACAGCGGATGTTCATTAGTAAGTTATGTATTGTTGACAGTGTTGCATAGCCAGCTAGGCACAGGTCGGCTGACAGCATATGCTTCTGATGCAGAGTTTGAAGAGCCAGCTAGTGTGACAGCAAGTGTTATTATGCCGATCATGCACAGGTGGCAACAGATGAATTTGACAGCAAACATGATGCACTGCCAAGCAACGAAGATGCCAGTCAAACTCTGGCAGTCATAGCATTGCACATTGACTATCACTATTCATATTCTGTTCGTATGTGGCCAAATAATAGAAATATTATTATTTGGCCAAATAGTAAAGTGTATTATTTCATACATCCCCATCCCTGTAAATTTGTGTCATCCTACACTTAACGTTTCTGCCACAATGTCATTTCGGAATTTGGCAGTTGCAATTTCATGCTCTAACGTGAGTGAGTGGGTAGGTTTCGTTACATGGCCGTCGCGTTATTAATAGTCGATGTCTTAGTAATGCAGCCTCACTGAAAGTTGTATTCTTGACTTGACGCAGGTGCAAATCGTGGCTTTGCTTTTGTGGAGTTCCATAGCGTTGATGACGCTCGGCGCTGGATGGAGCACAATCAGGTTTAACCTCTGTCCAATAGACATATTGTATCTTTCGTCGTTCACGCTTCTTTGCTGGTAAGAGGCGGCGTTCTGATTCGCTGTCGGCACTGCAATGCGTAAATGGTAAAGGTAAAGGTAAAGCTGAAATAGCCGTCGTGACCAGAAGCACTTCACATTCTCGGAAGTGGCAGCTGGTTGGGATGAGCTAATGCTTCCGCAGTACATTATGCGGTCATCCATTACTCATGCCAGCAGTCAATTACACCCATGTTGCAGCAAGCCAGAATATCAATCTGCTGCGCGAAACTTCCACCTTGTAGCTTGTAAGCTGCATGCACCACAAATTGTACATGGTCTGCATTATTAGATTACATTACATTACCTAGGGGATTTTCAATGTGACAAAGTAAAAACTGCAAGGACCACATGTAAAACCACAAGTCACGACAAACTAAAGCACGTGTATGACTGTTTGAACAAAAATGTTTCGGGTTCATGACAGATACCACCTCGTAAGCTGTTGTAGAAAGCTTTCTGTGTCTTGTTCCTCCGCTGTGAATGGTTAGATAACTTAGAAATCAATGCGGCAATAGCGCAAACTTTTGCCAAGAATGTTGTTGGCACCCGGTGAACAAAACTGCTCTGAAACAGAGGGCAAATTCACAAAACATCTTATGACAATTTTATGACATTTTGCGCACGCACGCCAATGTGCTAATTCACAAAACATCTTACAACAATTTTAAGACAAAAGTCTTACAATCACTTTTTATGTGTCTTATGACATTCCAAATTATACGATTCCAACATCGTGCAGCAAGAAAAACTTCTTTGTATCGATTTATAAGACCTTTAATTCAATTATACTGTAATCTAGAAATGTCATATTTATACTATATCTGTTTTGCGTGGTTTTTTGCTTGATAAATTAATTAATGGATGAATAAACAGCACTTTGCATTGGCGATGGACCGTTGCTACGCCATAGCCATGTAAACACATATTTTGACAACGAACATAGAATAAAAAATAATACAGCGTAGTGTTGTGCGGTGCGACAAATGAATTAATGATAATGACTCAAATATCGCGATACTTGGTAGTACCACAATACCAAAATAAAACTGCGTAGTTCACCGCTGTCCGTCGGTGATTGGTGTAGGCTGTTTTCTTTCGTTGTAGGCCGTCTACAACTATTTACTGTAGTGGCTAAAAACTAGCAAATATTAATGAACTATAAAAAATAAAATAAATTCAAAACATCTAATAAATAAAAAAATCTAAATAAATAAGAAATAAAGCAGCACCTGTGTTAACACCATGTACTCGGAATTGTGTAGTTAGAATATTAAAAATTTCTAAATTAAAACATTACAAATTTAACTCTAAAGGACCGCTTTTACTTACTGAATAGTCAGCAGCTCGCAGACGACCATGGTCAGCATGACAATAAGACACCTTCGTGAAAAAAGTTACGATCGTTAAACATAAATTCTGTGAATTCATTTATGAAGTGTTGTAAGATAATCTTATGACATCTTAAATATTGAGTTATGATAATTTTATGACATGTCTTACGACATATCGTATGACAATGTTTGTGAATCGAGCTCCAGGAGCAGTGATTTCCATGTTATACATTGACAATACTGGGGTTGTGCCTAAACTGTTGAGAGCAGGCAATATAGGCTGGTTAAAGAAACGGAGTAGATAATATTATTTGTTTGAATTTTTTATGCTGGTACAGTGAGGGAAAGTGAACACACAAAGTTTGAAACAGTACTGCTGAATGAATTCATCAGAATACAGCTTTTATTTACTGATTTTTTGACAAATTGTTAATCATGGAAATGTCTAGTGGCGAACAGAAATCATTTCGACGAAGGCAACAGTACTTGCTGAAACATGAAGAAATTGGTAAATGTAGGCTGTATTTCGATGAACTTGTATAGCTGTGAACATGTATTCTGTTCGAATGTGTTCACTGTCAAATATGTTCAAAGAGTGTGAACTATTTTTTCACACTCGCTGTATGCATGATGACACCTAGGTCTGGTTTGAAAGACACTGCCATCTATCACAGAGCTTTTGCTTGGGATGTCAGTGTAGCTGTATAAAATGCGAACAGCTTAATCTATTAGACTAATGCATGCAATGCTCCACTTTTATGTAATGAAGCTTTCAAGGAATCAGCAACCATCACCCATCGACACTGTCAAGATGCAGTTATCTTTGTGATGGTGTGATTACTGGATGTGAACTGGACCTTCTACAGCTTAAATTTCATGCTGCAGAAATTCAAGCACTTGCTGAAGAAGTCATGGAATGGTCTAGCCAACAGTGACGAGGATGATCCGGACCACAATTGTGTATGGGCATGTGCTGGGAAAGAAGTCAAGTCAGACCAAAGAAAAGATGGATCGACAGAATCAGTAAGTACTACAAAGACGTGCAACCGAACTGTTACGATACCATCCAGATGACAGCAAATGGAGAAGACTGGAGAGAGTCCACAGAAGAGCTGCTGCTGTGCTAAGGCATTCAGTAAGCTAATAATTGTGCGATTAGTATTCGATGATGGTTAGTGGCTAAAGATTATCTATGAGGACACAACATCCAATTTGCTATGAAGTGGGTTAAATATTTTATCTTGTGCTTTCAGGGTTGAGGCACCCAGGCAGATACCAAAAAACGCTTTTTATGGCTAAACTTGCATAAAAAGTTCTGCTAAAAACCCGCCCCAAACTAGTCCAATTTTAGTTTCTTGTGTCACTGATAATGAAATTTTTTTATTTTTTAAACATTTAAACCTACAATTTGTTAACATTAATATATTTTATGCTGTGGGGAGCAAACAGAAATTCATATGAATCAACTAACTGAAATCCCGTACAAATCCACAAACTTATCAAGTTGGGCCTTAACTGGCTCAACCTAAAAAATCCCCAAAAAACCTGAAACCGGGATGGGCTTCTTAAAACGCCCAGGTCCTGGGTTTTTTTGCAATGCTGTGTGGTTTACACTCAGAAACTTGATGACTTGAAAATGAATGAACTGGTGAAAGTGTCGCAAGGTGGAGGGTCCTGGTGTGAATTTGTGGTCTGTTGCATTGATCGTCTGACTGGAGGCCAAGTTCATAACGTCAGAAGTTCAGTGGAGCATGGAGCAGGACAGCCAGACAGTTTACACACGGAAGCCAGAAAAACAGAACATTGAGACATTTCAGTCGTCTATTTAGCAGTGCGTGGTCGTGGCCGGTCGATGGGTAACCAGGATTAATTGTTCAAATTTGTTTAATTAGTCGGTGATCAGATTTGTGTTGATTTGTTGCAGGGCAGTTTGCGGTGGCGGGATGGCACTCATGGAACTCGGACTGTAATTTCGTTAGATTACAGTCACACTGTTCACAATCAGTCATCTGAGAGTTTATTTTCTCCACCTCCATCGAGACACGCATTGCAGGCGCCACCACGACCTTCTGATGCTGACAGATTGGGAGACTGGCAGTGTGCTAAGGTCTGACACTTGCCTGTCTACCTTGTTCTAAACAAATATATTACTAGACATGTGAAAAATTCCTCACTTCTGGAGACTGGAGTTCAGTTCTGTTTCATGAGTTCAACAAGAGAAGGTGTTGGCCCAGTGCTGAAATGATGCCAGCATACAGTGCAGCTGGCTTATATTTCATGTTTCAGTTGAAAGTTTACTATTACATTGCTTAGCATCCTCGCCCGCAGGAAATTATGTCACTGTCAAAGCCATGTTTATGCAGGATGCATCTTATTCTGAAGTTTTAGATATGCAAGCTTCATCTTGGTCTTTTTAAACTGATAATGCAAATGTTGGTTACTGGTACTCTTGTCTTGGGCATATGGAACATTCACATTTATTATGGTTTTTCAACGATTCTTTCTTTCGAGTTAAAACTCACATGGGACTGACAGATGGACTAAGAAAGTGAGGAACTATCGTAGCAAAGATAACGGAAATACTTTTTGTCTCTGTTGCAGTGTGGCTACCACAACTTTAGGCGCAGAGTACATTGCTTAAAGTGCAACTTACATCGTGATGGTATGTAGCAACTGTACATGTTGTAATATGTTTACATTGTTGTTTGTAAATGTTTTCAATTGATGTGCATCTTCAGTTTACTGCTCGTTAAGCACTGTTTAGTCAGCTGATTTATGGCGGTCACTGCATATTGCTTTTGAAACGTTACAGTCTTGAGTTGTTTTCTTGTGGTCTGTATAACTTTTTCTCAATATGACATCAGTCAGTTAAACTGGAGTAGCGAGAGTGATTCTTTATTTATGTCAAACTGTGCTTCTGTTTAATCAAGCTGTTTTTTTGCTCCGTGTTAGTTATGATAATTTTTATTCATGCAAGAAAATGTGCAGAAATGTCTGTTATGTAGTCTTAGTGGCATGAATCCTATGTGGGTTATAACATGCTGTCAGTCGTTACAAACATCAAGTTGAATAAAATGAACATGGACTGCTGAGTTTGCTTATACATGGGTGGTTGCTGTGAGCCATGAAGTATGGGCAATTTTTTTGATGGTGATCAAAATGTCTCAAACTGGCCCCAAGAGTTTGGACGTTTTTTCAGTGAAAACTGCTGGTTCTATCATCGTTGTAAACAGACAGCAATACAGTCAGATTCAAACAACAAGAGTTCATTCTGCTGAATGTTGTTGTAATTGATAAAATTGATAAATATTGTCAACTGTTGTTGTTCTGTTTGGCATTGGTCGTGATGATGTCGTGCTGATTGTCGTAGAATGTGAGAGGCCTGGAAATGAAGATGGACTTGATCAAGTCGGCTTGAATCCTTGCAACAGTTAGTATCACTATTATCTCACATAATTGTTTACAGTTTGCATTATTGGTAAGTTAACAAATTTTTTTTACCTTACCTCTGGGGTGTGTAGGCTGTTACACCAGTATCATTTTGGCCCAATGCACGTCCTTGAATGTAACCATAAGGTTACAGGAAACGGCTATGAAGCTGTGGATGGTTATGAAGCCAAAACCGGCATGAAAGCTGGAGACTAACCAGCACATAAGCGCTGGTAACATGTAGCTAATCTGCTCTCACAGATTTGGTCAGCTCTTAGTTGGCTCCTACCCTCCAGATTTTCGAAATCTTTTGGGTCATCAGTGCACGAAGTTTCGCCACCACGATAAGATGGCTGACCACGGTGGGGAAGTTAGCAATCTATCTCTATCAGCAAAGTGCTTGGCTGGGTTGATACGTGAACGTGACTGTCTGCATGTAGTAAATCATCTTTGTATGTAACTAGCTACTCATTTGTTATCGATGTTACATTGATCTTTTGACCTTGAACACTCACTCATCTGTTTTTTACATGCTAACGGTCAATTTTCACTGATTCTGCATGCATATCAAGTGATACTGGGAAACACGTGACATGCAAATTTGCAGTGAATTCTGCAATGTCTACCACGATTGTCCCACAGATTTTTGAAGTTTTTGCCGCAAAAAAAAATACAGTTTTTATTGCGTTGAGTTATGTTTGCATGTTCAGCATTGGTGCTGCGTGGCTTGGATGCAATGACCAGTGAGTCAAGTGTAATGCGAGTTTTCTCCCAACTCACCGACGTTCCGCTGAAGAGCGTCTGTGTAATGAGGAATCCTGACTCTGGGCTGGGTCTCGGCCATGCATTCATCGAGTTGCATTCTCTGCGGGACAGTGCTGCGCTGCTTGATACTGTCACACGATTGTCATATCCGCTTGACGTTGATGGAAAAGCCATAATCGTTGCATATGCCCGCAACACATTCTCTACCGTGTGAGTGTTTGTGCATTTTATGACAGATTTTACAATGTTTTTGTTATTCTTTCTTATTATTCAGGTTTTAGATGTTGCGATCCATTATTGTAGAGAAGGCACCACAGAAAACTTTGTAGTGATTATAATGCACTTCATGGTTATAGAACTTACTGTACCAGGTGTGTGCGGTTTCCATATGACTTTGGTTCAGTTTCCGTTTTTCAGCCGACATTACTTTAGTAAAGTTCAAGCTATTGGCATGGTTGTTGTCCATCTGTCTGTCTATCTGTTACGGATGTACAGTGGCTAAACGGTGCAAGATAGAGCCTAGGTTGCTATTGATCACTAATAGGAAGCTGCATACTGGCTTTCAAATGAGATATAAATCATTGACCTTGGATTACCTTGAAGGGTAATAACGCACTGTGGTAAGCCAATCATTCAGTATTGTGTAGGATCAGCGATGGTACCATGTGATAGGGCAGTGGCGACTTCCTACAGGCTGTCAATAGTAACCATGTGTCCATCTGCAGCGGTGTGGCTGCAATTTTGAATGGAATGTTTAAAGCTATAAGTGGCCGTATCTTGGAAATAGTGATAGGTACGGCCTAGGTTACTATTAATCACTAATAAGAAGTGGCATACGCCCTGACAGATTAGATGGAAGTCATTGACCTTGGTTGACCTTGAAGGCCATTATGCGCTGTTGCGGCTAAACTGTGCGAGATAGAGCTTAAGTTGCTATTGATCACTAATACGAAGTCGCGCATTGGCTCTCAAATGACATGAAAATCATTCACCTTGAATTACCTTGAAGGTCAGTACTGCAACAGGAACTTCCCATGTCTTTCCGAGCAAGTCATTTTTATTGTGAGAAATATTTGCAAAACTTGCGTCTGATATTGTCTTTGTTTATTTACTCTGTAGCTATTTATATCGCTTGGCGAAATGACCACGTGCGATGTCTGGTATACTAGCGCTCAGTAACTTTCGTGACAGCATTAACATAACATGCATGGAACTCTCTCATCTCTGACAACTCGCTTTCTCTCTGTGACTGTAATTTGGCCGCTGGGCTTCGGACGTAGGTGGTACAGTTGGCTTTTCCTAGTGATAGCTGGGCTTGCAGTATACCAAACTGCCAAACAGCAAATTTTGAATTCACACTGTTACCATCTTCCACGTACTCTGCGTATGATGTCAGAAACTGTGCAGATTGCTTTGTGTGCTGACTGCTGTAATGTTCCAGCTTATTGTTGATCGAAGTGTTGCGAAACTGAGCCTAGAGAAATTTACTATGACTGACATGAATAGTATTAAAACCATCTAAAAACCGAACCATGGAAATCGAGTTTTCGATTTTCACAATTAAACGTCAGTTCGGTTTTTAAAAACCAAAAACCAAAATATTTAATGAATTCTGCACACCCAAGTACTGTACCTCGGACGGCGCTAGTGTTGTTGGCAAAACATGTCATTGTTAGCACTTCTTCTGTCTCTAACTCAAGTGTCATATAATTGCAGATTTGCCAAACTTTTGAGCACTGAAAAACTGAATGGTTTGACATTGCCTGTGGTAAACATGAACATTTGTCTCTACCATTATGCACCTGTGATAAATGCATTTTGTTTGATTATTTGCTTGCTTGTGTTTGATTGACTGACCAACTAGCTCTGTCATATTGACCATCATTTGTCAGCCCATCTGTCTATTTGTCTATCTATATATTTCTGCCCATTTTTGTGTTTGTCATTTGTCAGTGGCTTGCTGGCTTATCCTGATGGTTTGTCACTAGTATGCCTGTCTGTGTGTCTGTCTGTCGTGTGTAAATATTAGAGTTTGTAACTAGGTCATGTCTGCTTGCTTGTATCTCTGCAGTATGACATACTTGGCTGATCAGCATAAGAATCGTCGTACTCGCCGGCTTGCTAAGCAAGCCAGCTATGAAGCCAATTGGTTTAACCAGCAGGCACAACAACAGGCTGAGAACAGCAGCTGGCAGCAGCATTCTGGTGGGTTGTCATCTGTACAAGTAGCCTTGTGCATTTGTGTCATTGACTCAGTTTAAGATTAAAAATATTAAAGGTGGGAATCCATCTAAGAGCTGTGGTGCATCTACTGCCGTATGGAATCATTCAGTGTCACGTGACACCCTGACACAGGTGACAGGTGAATGCATCCCATCTTAATCTGAGGCAGGCAGGCTGGTACTTGATTTCCCTACCCCAAACCGATGAAAGGCTTAAACTAACTGTTTTTTATCTGCAGTCACCCATCCACGTAATAACAACTTAGATGCCATGAGCACTTAGTTGTAAGTTCTTAGTACAGTGCTCTGCTGTTATGCCATACTTTATGTTGTACATGCAGTTGTTATGAGTTCACCATGGTCTTCTAAAGTGTGATTGATCTAGGCCTTCGTAAATACTTGCTATTGAAATCTTGTAAAATTGTTAATTCTTAGCCACACATTGTCATAATCCTTGACTTTAGTAGAAGATTAGCCTTGATCATATTCAAGGAGCACTGTCTGTTTAGTTGCTGTCAAGTAACAACTCTGCATTTTATGACGAATGATAGCTATTTGCCATTTGATCAGAGATAATGTATTACACTCATTTTCCTCTATCACCAAGCAGTACAGGCCAAGGGCGGTGATGCTGTGTGATAGGATGGTAATCGTAGGTCTGACATTACGCTTTTGTGCATCACAGACTTGTTGTTTTGTCCAAAGTTTTGTCCACCTGCAAGCTAAGTGGTTTAGTAGGGAGAGGAACTTCACATTTGGCATGACTTGCTTTATTTTTACGTTTCTATCTGTTGTACTGGTACATTGTTAGTAAATACAGTTGTGAATGTTGTTGACTGCTATAGCTGAAAGTCAGGAGGCGTGGACTACAACACAGCCACCTACATCTGCTGCCGATGCAGCCTCTCGGGCACGGGACACTAGACAACATGGTACATCCCAGGCGTGGGTCAGAACACAGCAGCCTACAGCTGCAGCAACTGATGATTCCTCCCAGGCATGGCACGCTATGACGCACCATTCCAATACTGATGCTGGGTCTCGTGCATGGAATGCTGTAGAACATAGTCCTTCTGCATCCACCGATGACATGGCCTCTCGGACGTGGAACGCAACAGTGCAGCATTCGACTTCTGCTGCCACAGATGCTGACTGTCAGGCATGGGCCGTGACACGGTATGCTACGTCTGAAAGTCAGGCGTGGAACCCAGTGCAGCATGTCACATCTGCTACCGATGTTTCCGCCCAGAGCACCACACAACATCCTCCTCCTGTGTCTACTACTGACCCAAGCTCTCAGGCATGGAACAATACCGGTGTGTACTCTGGATCTGCGACTGATGCCAGCTCTACAACTGCGACAGACAGCACAGCTTCCATTACAGCAGATGCTCCTTCTGGTATTTGGTTGATTTTTGTTATCACAGTTATCATGCAGCCATTCTCCTATGTAGGTCTTATTATGAGTCTTGCCAACATCTATCTATCTTCTATCTATCTATCTGTTTTGTGCAGGCTTTCAACTCTAAAACTCATGAACATTTTTTGGGACAGGAGTGACTAACCAGTGTGCCATTTTTCAGTTCATAAGCATAACGTGTTTCACTGAGTTAATGTGTGTTTTTCTTGTTATTATTATTAAATTTGCTGCTGTGCTAGTTCAATTAATTGAGTTTTGTATCTGCATTGCTGTAAGGCTTTGATGAAGGCATTGTGTTCCTTGGTTGTCTGTGTGTATGTAATAAGTTTAGTTAAAGCACATTTGTAAAACTTAGTGCATCTTTTTGTGCGTCATCATTAGGTTTTGGAGTCCGAAGGACAAAGGCAGTGCCCCTTTTTGTTGAAAATGTCCCTGCAACATTTTTGATGTGATTGCCTCACTATAATTTATGATTTTAAAAATTAATAGTGATAAGAAAAATAACAATAATTTGCTGTACCTGTAAAATAATATTGTTTGTTGTGCAAGTTGAGGATTGTCTGACTTGTAGCAGTTGTACCGGATGTGACTACATTTACCTATGACGAGTCATCCGGCTATTACTATGATGCTGTGACGGGCTACTATTATGATGCCAGCACTCAGGTACTCCGTTCCTGCTAAACATTTGCAGTATACAGTCTATATAATCAACAGTAGTCATCATTATTTTATAGGAAATTGGCAGTGTTTGAAAATGCAAATGCTGTGTTACAGTTAAAAACAGATTTTACCTGGGATAAGAAACATATTCAGGCTGATGCTTATCATTTGTTTACCAGTTCATTAATCTCATAGAAAGTTGCATCAGATAAAGCTCAGTCCGTGCTGCTAGTATGACTTGGTGCGTAGATATGGTTGGCTTGATGTCTAACGGACATTTGGCCTACTGTGCAGATTGCTGTTGTTTTACGCAATTATTCTTGAAAATCTTGCTAACGCAGGTCAGCCTGATCTAGATAAACATGGGAAATGGTAATAAAATATTTCTCAGTATGTATGCTAGTGAGTGGCCTAGTAGATGCAAGATAAGGTGATACATTCTGTTGTCATTTTTTTACGCCAAGCACATCACACATTTGGGGATATCAACAAACACTAATCAACGAAGTGTTAATATTACTGCACATCACTGCAGCATAATATAATGAAGGCCAATCGTTTCCAGAACTGTAACTGTGCACCTATTTACGTAAAGCATGTTTGTTACATCTTTTATGTGTCGTTCTGTATTTTGTAATACTTTTGTGTTTGGCAGTATTTTTACAACCCGGTGACCTCTCAGTTTCTGTACTGGAGTTATGAAACTCAGTCTTATCATCCCGTTCCCACTGATGCGAGTTCTGAGCCACAGACTGCTGAGACTGGGTCTTCAGCTGATGAGACTCAAGCCACCAGTACTGATAACAGTGCTATCACATCTGATAAGAACAGCTCGGAAGGGTCATTGCATTCTGCTTCCTCTCAGCCTGCAGCAGATGCCAAATATCACTTGGCATTGGAGGAGAAGACAAAGAAAGAGAAAGCAATGAATGCAAAGAAGATTGTGAAAGTATGTTTTTGTTGATGTAATTTTATTCTGTTTAAATATGTCAAGTAGTCTTTGTTCTTTTTTTTGCTGTGGGTCATTTGTGTCTAAAATTATACATATTGATCCATTAATTTACTGACTGTTTAACATACTAATACACTACAGATTGTATTGCCTCAGTTAACTGGTTAGAGAATTATCGGAGCATTATCAGAGGTGGGAATTTTTGGAGCAAAATGATATATTGCTGTGTTTAACTGAGCCATATCTGACTACAACTCATGTGCGTAATGTATGTTAGCTTGATCGTTTTGGCCATACAATGTTGCATTTTATGACAAGTGATAGCTAATTGCTATTTGAACAGAGATCATTCATGTTGTGCAGTAACTGTGATGCGTGAAGTACATGTATCGGCAGTCGTTCATGCTGATGCTATTGCTCTGTGGGTAGACAAAATGAGTAAGTAGGCGATAATCACAAGACACTGCTAGGGAAAAATGGCATCATTGCATAGCAGTGCCAAGACTGCTGGCATGCTAACCTGTTCGGTTAAAGGCACTGGCTGTTAACAGAGCCTGCCATCTAGCTGACTTGGGTTGTATGCTCTCTTGATTGTTTTAAACCTTGCTTGCTCAAAGTGTGACAAAAATTGATGAGCTTCCATGCACCCAACTGCAGTCTCTGCAGAAGTTTTTTTTGTTACCGCAGTCAATACAGGTATTTATCTGGTATCTTAGTGTCGATACATTTACTGCATAGGATATGAAGAGATGGGCCAAATCACAGAACACACAGAAAGATTCCAGCTCATCGCCATCATCGGGAGGCTTCAAGATGCCTCTTGCGCCAATCTCGGCAGCTGTGAGGAGCAAAGAATCAGCCGCTACTGCTGATGTTGGCTTTGCTGTTCTTTCTAAGGTTGTTGAATACATGCATGTGACAGTAATACACAGTGTTCAGAAAAACAACACCCACTCACGTTTTCTTTTATATCTCCGTGGAAAATGTTCATATTTCCACAAAAAATTTCAGGAAATTTTTAGGAGGAAACAAGTATTCCGCCGATATAAAAAAATTAGGTATTCTTTGCTACCAGTGACGTCATGTTGACGTCATATTTCCGTGTTCGTAAACTATGAGTTTACCATTGAAAACATACCTTTGATAAAAATGTTTGCGTGTCAGCAAGGGTTATGGAGCAGCAGATTTGTGCAAGATTTTTCTGGACAATACACAGACAACTGAATATTGATGGAATAAAATGTTTAAATAAAACAAATCGAAATGACCAGCAGTATCAAGCCGTTTGCCTGATAGCGGGCAAGTGGACATTCATGCATTGATGTGTGTGCGTGTGCTTGCCAACATCAGCAAAGTTTAGGATCGCAGTTCATAATGGAAAATTGTGTGATGGATTAGCATATTTTGGGTTCAGTCAGCACAGTGATCAATTGGTCTGTTTTAACATTTCACCAATGTCTGTCTTCAGCAGTAAAACCCATAATATACAAACACGGAAATATGATGTCAGCATGTTGTCACCCGTAGCAAAGAATATCTTATTTGATCACAGCTGGAATGCTTGTTTCCTTCTGAACATTCCCTAAAAATTTTACGATATTTTCCATGGAGATATAAAAGAAAATGTGAGTGGGTGTTTTTTTTCAAGATATTGTAGTAATAGTCATGACAGTATTTATGCTGACAATATGGCACTGGCTTTGTGGGAGGTTACAGCAGTGTGGTGCTTTGTGACCACTGACTTTGTGATCAGTCCAATGGAGTTGAGCCACAAATCTGCCTAAACTGGCAGCTGTAGTAATACATTTGTGTTGCCAGACATTACTATAAAGTCCAAAAGTTTTGTCATCCCGTGAAGGAATGGAAGGCTGAGTCGACCTGGGTCACTGGTTACATACCGTAATGGTTACCTGACCAGCGCCCACAGTCACCCATCGAGGTACTAACTGCCTGGCATGTAATAACTTTGTTTATTGTGTTGAACATGCTGAACCACTCACTAAACTTCCACTTCACACCGTCATAGTCCTAGTTTTTACGCGCGAAAGCAGATTGCTTCGCACGTCTTTGCCATCGTCTAGGCGTCCGTCTGTCTGTCTGTCCGTCTGTCCGTCCGTCACACTCGTGAGCTGTATCAAAACGGTGCAAGCTAGGATCACGAAATCTTCACCGTGGACTGCCCCAAGGTCTCTAGTTTATCGTGACAAAATTTCGTGCCACTGGGTGCAGGGGTTCCCCTCGAACGAGGGCGTCGAAGAGGGGTACCCCCTTAAAAAGACGTCATTTTGCCGTTATTGGCTCGAATAATGTGAAAACGGTTGCAGATAGGTACATACATGCTGCTTATCATAACAAGCACTGGTGACAGGCTTTT
>Ga0209367_1004207_pt1 | contig 19807 bp, 14 predicted proteins | sample WorMetLIZISLAND2_FD_187412 | JGI IMG/M metagenome (GOLD analysis project Ga0209367, IMG submission 187412) | Marine gutless worms symbiont microbial communities from Max Planck institute for Marine Microbiology, Germany - Olavius geniculatus... ...
CATAGCCCTCCGCCAGACCTGCCAGCCTCCCGGCCGTAATCCAATTACACGATGCCGCCGGACCCCGCAGGCGCGAGCCGGACAGCCTCGCGGCGAAGATGGGACACGGCGGGCGCGCGCGCGCCATCAGTTATCCGGCTGATAAAAAACGACGACGACGGCGAGCTGACTGACGCGAGCAACGAGTTACGACGAGAAAACGACGCACTCGACGCATAATGAACGCGCTCATGGACAGACGGACGTAGACGTCCCACACACTGATCACAGACAGTCACTCTCAACAGATCTGCACTGCTACATCCGATACACTACGCGGCGGCGACCGCAGCAACTCCGGACTTACTTCTGTTCCGATGCATTTCTTTTAACGACAGTATCGACCGCGCTTTGCCGGTTACCATGATGCTGGCAAAAACTGCTAACCATAGGGGCCTACAGTTACCATCACTACGACTATTCCTTCCCACTGAACTGTCCGATCGCTCAGGAAGCGCCGTTTTGATGCTCTGTGCTCGATATGCGTTCGTGTAGCATGCATGAGTTACTTGTTGACTCATATACACCGATTGTTTATAATAATATACGTTCTGGTCTACCACTGGTATAATGGACTACCACAAGTAAACCTAAGATTGCAAATTAAAGGGGAAGGTAAAGTCCAGTGCTTGCTATAGCGCTTCTTACATGAGACTGACTCAAAACCAGAAGCGATTTGACATTCTCGAAGTGGCAGCTGATTGGCATGAGCTAATGATACCGCTGCGCACTATGCGGCCATCCATTGCACGCGTAGAAAGTTTTAGTTAATTTTTCGCGATTTCGGGCTTCGACACGCATTTCAAGAGTTTCAATTTCGCACCTAAATGGCTAGAGATAAACCACGACAACCTGCGTATGAAATTTTCAGCATCAAAAACGTAGATTTTAATAGTTTAAGTCTCGCCCCTAGGTTTAAAGACCTGCGCAGGTGAGCGTCAAAGAGAGGTACCCGTCTAAAAAGTGGTTATTTTACCGATATTGGTTCGTCTAGACACAGACATGCTGCACAGGTGACAAACTTTTTAGCGGTATTAACATCAATGACCCTGAATGACCTTGAACCCCCACAATAAAAGGTTTTATCGTTTTTTTGCAATTTTCGGTTGCGGTGCACACTTCAGGGGCGAATTGCGACGAAATGGCTGGAGATAGACCAAAACAATCTGCGAACAGGAACTGCTAAGGTTGTCGCGCGTCTCACGAGCTTTGCTCAAATTACTTGTCTGACAAAGGCCGTCTGGCAGAATCATAATCCATCACTATGCAATTTGGTTGTCGTAACCGCAGCTCATGTTTTTAGGTCGGTCCGCGATGTTACTTTTTTTATTACCGGATAGTCGATTCCCCACGGGATCACTGCAATGCCTACATGCGCCAACTGCAAGAAAATGAGTGGAATTTTTCATGATGCAATTATGTACGCATGGACTCGTCATCTATTCACCTTTATGGCGACGGCTGTGTGCTGTGTTTGGTGTGACATCAACATAAATAATAAGAATATACAGTAGTAGTATACACTGTGTCTCAAAAAACGTCACCGTTTTAATTTTAGTGATAACTTAGTCCAATTTTGTCAATTCTTCGCAGACGCATGCCGAATGAATTTGAAACCAACACATGTACACAGCCAACCACATATCGTTTTACATGTTCATGCTGTACTTTGTAACAAGAAGCCCAGCTTCCGCTAAAGAGGGCCGACCGTACTCGGATGTTGGAAAGCTAGCATATGATTTTTGTGTCATGTGAAAAAGCTTATGCGATTTCCTATTAGTCATCTCTAGCAACCTAGGCCCTATCTCCCATCTTTTCTGGGATGCGGCCATTTTTAGCCTTTTTACTACACCCCAAATTTTAAAAAATGTTCCTTTGCATTGCATCGCCAAAATTTTGCACACAAAGGTTTACTCGAGGTGCCACTGCGAAGAAGGTTTCGTGGTCTTAGAATAACGCTTTGGTGAAAGTTTTGCCAGACACTGCAGCGCGTTTTATTTCAATCACGGTCCCTAAACGCAGCGCAGCAAAATCAGCGTCACTGCACAATAATGTTTCACCGCGGAGTCCGATAGCTTACCTTATCCAGGGACTGGCAATCTTAGACTCCGGTGTGTCTCTCTATTCATCTGTATTCATACAACGCATCACATTCGTATCAATAACTCCTGTCGCATTATCCGCAATGACTTCGTGCATGATTGCACCGTTTATCATCCGCTTGTTCGAGCTTGCCAACTTTCTTCTTTATTTGCAGTTTTTCCCGTTCGAAAAAATAAGCCATGATATGTACCATTTCACCTGATCTCCATTGAGTAGTTTGCCGGTATATGGCAGCGTTATTGTTTAATTCACCGGCGCCGATGCTATTTGCAAACTGTCACCAGCAGTGAAGGGCATACAAGTCTATACTCGCAATCAATCAAAATGCAACGTATCAACAATTGGTATGCTAAATTCGTATTTAAGCACCCAATTCTACCGTGTGCCACGCACCTATCTAATTTTCTCTTAAGAGCAAATTTACACCCACTGCGGTAAAACGAAATAAGTCGTCGCCAAACATATCAGAATGAATCTGCATATTTTTACGATTCGCGATTTAGCAAAACAGTGCCGTAATAGAAAAATGTTCTGCACGATTATCTCGTGTGGCAAATACGCGCTGTTTAAACCCGAATTCCATTACACCGACTTTGTATTGCCACAAAATTGCCACAAAGACTTTGTAGCGTCTTTGCTCCGTATCTTGCCACGGACTAAATTTCATTTCAGCGATGGGTTGAAAGCCTGGAAGTTTCCCGTAACATCCCCGTTTCATGGCTTGCGTCCGCGAATTTCGGTGAAAGTCAGTGTGATGGAATTTGGGCTGCTTACTGACCACTCTTTCCAGAAAAATGTTGGATGCGACCGACCTCTAAATGTCAGCGCTAAACGCTATCTATTGTCAGTTATCAACAGGCTATGCGCAAATGCCGTGACGTAGTATTCATCGTCGCTTGTCATCGTTGCCGCGTTGTTGCTCGTGTTAACGCAATCTCTCAATCTCGTCGGTCTTCTACTAAACGGCTGCTGGTATATCACAGTCCCTCCTGCCAGTTGATCCTATCTTCGGCTCCTCGTTTCGTGTTCTCATATAATCTTCGCTGGTGATATCGTAGCTCAGCATTTGTAGGCGCTTTTATCGTTCTCCTGTTGCTCTGCGATCAAACGAAACGATACGGCCTATATAGCTCGTGGTTTGGTGGCGTAACGGCAGTGTGTCGGACTTATGATTGAGAGGTCGAGGGTTCGACTCCCAATCGGGTCACTCACTATCAAGCGGTTACTAGGGCCTACTTCGATGGGTGACTGTCGGTGGAGAGGGAAACCATCTACGGTATATACAACGACCAACACCAAAGTCAACTATAAGAAAACTGAGTGTTGGCCTGTTTGGCCGGAGGTTAAAGCAAGACGCGTTCACCTGTGTCGCGGGGGGGGGCAGACCATGTGATCCCATGTGGCATCCGTGCACGTCTCACACCTACAGTGTAGGCCTATATACGTCTTTGTTATTGATTACATTTACATTATCAGTACGTTATAGGCGGCATCGCCACAGGTCCGGCTATTGCGTGGTCTGTTCATCTTGTCCGGCTGTCACACTCTTGAAACCGTTGAACGACGGAAACTTATGTGGCCCTTAAGTAACAATGTGATGAATTTCTTAGTAGGTGCTATATACCACCTCTACTTAACCTTTGGCTTGTCGTCTTGCTAAACGCCAGGAGGGCAGTCATCACCCAGTGACGTTGCGTGTCAGAGACGGCGAGCATGCTATACGTACGCTGTGTCTGCGTGAACCTGCAGTGTTCCTGGTCTGATCTCTGAATCATTGTTGGCGCAACGTTATTACCGGTGGTCCACGGACCACGGTCGATCGGCGACCACAGCACGCCACGTAGGGCGGGACCGGGGCCACAAGTCAATAAAACTTCTATATTTTGGTGTTCGAGGTCATCCAGTGTTCCAACGTCATCGCACTGGGACCGGGGCCACACATAGACGAGCCCTCCGAGACGAGACAAGCGCATACGTCCTTCATCTATAGTGCATGGGGTATCCACACTGCACAGAGTGATTGATAAACAGGGCGAGTTTAAATCGCGTGTGAATCGTGCAAAACATTTCGGCGTTGTGCGGGTTTCGCGCTTAATCATAGTGAGAAGCGCTTGATTCGCAGTACTATTTGCGTCAATGAGTCTCTATAGTTCTTTATCTATAGTGCAATATCGGAACGTGACGTCTGACGTGACGTCATCGGACGTAGGCTATACGCCCTCCCGCACGATGAATATTTAAACAAGAACCAGCGCGCGGTATATACGGTACGGTACGACGCACGGTGGGTGGCATCAGCCGTGCATATACGCTCTCCTGCTCAGTGACATACCAGACACCGGAGCAGGACATTTGGGCGCTGCCGTCTAGGCGCCGGACGTTTGAGCGCCAAGGCATGACACCGCCGTTAATATAGGTTCGAAAATTACGCAAAATTACGCGAAATTCACCCGAACATTTACTCAAAAAACAACGGTCTGTTTTGTCACTTGACGATGACGCGCAACAACGCACGACGAAGCGCGACGTCGACATAAGACGACGACGCGACGCGTGACAACGACACTCAAAGACGATACGATAACGTCGCACGACGACGAACGACAACGCATGACAACGGATGACGGCAGCGATGACTACTAAGTGCAGCAAAAAGTTGTTATTGTACAGCTGACGAAAATCAGATTTGCCAACTTCGTTATTTTGCCAACTTACAATTTTAATTCGAACCACATGCAAAGTACGGTGATTACAATAACGTGCCAGTCACAAAGCATAGCGTCCTAACGGCGGCGCCCAAGCGGTAGCGCCCAAATGTCACGTATACCTACCAGACAAAGTCAGTGCACGAAGAGTTCCGAGCCCCCACGAAAAGAAAAGATTTTGAGGTCGCCACCCCGAGTCAAAATCTGTATTCCAACCTGCGACTAAAGGAGGGGTCACACTAGCGGTCCGGACGTGTGATCTGTCCTTAAAACGTAGACAGCAAAACGGTTGCAACAGACAGCCTTATATCCCGTTTACACGATCAAGCAAACATCGAGCAAACATCCAGCAAATGCATTCAAAATACACGTACACGACGTATGTTCTAATTGCGCGATGTATGTTTGACGTTTGATCGATGATTGCTCGATGTTCGCTTGATGATTGCTTGATCGTGTAAACGGGGTATTATCCAACGGTGCCATCGCCGACCACCTACAACTTCCCCTTCCTCCAAAATGACATGTTCACAGCTTTACAGCAATACCGCCTAGCGAAAAATTACATTTTTCCCTGGTACATTTTGTCGCTTTTTGTGCAAATAAATTACGACGACTATGCGAGAATGGCAATGCATATACCGAAATGGGAACTCGAATGCTGCTTTGGCTTTCTGCTTGAAAGATCGTCGCAGTTCGGACGCCATCATGTACGGAGAGAGCTGACAGGCGTTGACTCTAGTGCAACGGCAGCGTCAGGTCAGGACTCAGCGTATGATCATTCCGCAGCTCAGCACCGTGTATCGAAAATGGCATCCACCACGACTGCGAAGCAACAAGCTCGCCAGCCTTCAAGAATACAGTAAACAATCGACGATCAATATGCCCCTATACTGCAGGGCAGATCTCGGACTGTGCTACTTTTGCGTTATATTTTTTTTCGAAGAATAAGCTTATATTATTCATCGTATACTTTTTTTTAAATGTCCGCCTCTTCCCTACTTTTTCGCCGGCTGCAACCGGAAGCCAAGCAAATTTTAGGCCTAATTTACATTTACTGGTCACGTTTTGCTGTTAATTTGCATTCTGCCCGGCAGATAGCTGGCTAACTGTCGTCCTAAGAGGCTAAGAGGCTTAGTGCAGTCAACTGTTTAAGAACAAAGCAATTATTTTATTATTGTACAGGCCAATAATCATATAATCAACAGCAGCCAATATTAACAAAATTTGGCTTAAAAACAAACAACTGCAACAAATTACATCGCTTAGCTACAACACATCCGTTACATACAGACAGACGACAATCCTCGTGCCATAAACGCCTACAGCATAGCTGTAGCGCGTCAAAAAATCAACTGTAAAAAACTTAGCCTATATATCAAAGGCTACTATACTCGTTCATTCACAGGCCTTAGATCCGTTCGGCGCGTGCCCATGTATACACACCGGACCGCATGAGATCGATTTGTTTACAATGCACTCTAGCGAAGGTGATTCAATTCAATTCTTGAGCAGAGACTGCATATCGACCCCCGCCTGTAGGCTATACTTCAAGGTCTTGACTTCAATCATTCAATGCATATCTGGACCACCATTAACTATACAAAAGTTTGACGTTAGTTAAGTACTACCAGCAACATCCGCGTTTCTGAATAGCGAGTTCTGTCATCGTCGTTAATAGAGAATGAATTCCACCGCTTGGCAGTTACATTGCGTTGAATTGATATCCCGGCGCGACAAACGCAATTAATAGACGTCAAGGCTATAGACTAAGACTAAAAATGTTGGCCTCAAATTTTGCACACAAAGACCTTTGACACAGAAATTGACGATAAAATCTAAGCTAAATATATTTGCAGTTCAACTAAACTGGATCTGTACTTCGACGCCTGGTTGGTGGCTTGGCGTAGCGGTAACGCGTTTCATCCGATCAACGAAGTTACTCTACGCCAGGCCGAGTTAGTACTTGGATGGGTGACTGCCTGCGGGCAGATAAACCATCTCAGTATGTAAACAGGTCAACTCAGCCATCCATCCCTTCGGGGTAGGTAAATCGAGTACCGGCCTATCTGGCTGTGGTTAAGGCGGAACGCGTTCACCTGTGTCGGGTGGTAGGTAACACTGTGTGATCCCATATGGCGAGTGACGCTCCGTAGCTCTGAGATAGGTTTCCTATGAAGAGCTAGGCTCATTTAACCATTAACCATTTTAACCAAGCCTCACACAGAAGTCTTGTTGCTTACCTGGAAACAATCTCTCAAGTCGAAACTTTACTTAGGCCTACATGACTGTGCAAAGCTAGCGATCCAAAGATAAACACCTCGCATACCGTGAACGCAAGGCAGTCACTGCCACAGAGACCTGTAGGCTATTGAAATGCACGCACTTGAGGAATCTTACCAGCTGAGACGTAGCGCCATATCACATCAGAAGAAGTCTATCAACGACGTCGCTGCAAGTGACCGCTGACCGGCGGCGGGCAGCGTTATGACAACGAAGCACGCCGGAAACAGACCACCCACGATGACGAACTGTATATTTGCAATGGGTCGCTGCCGCAGCCACCGGCGGCGCGTGGACGACCGTCGACCAACGACGACCGGCAGACGACGACGTCCGACGGACTGAAACACAAGACGAAGACGCGACCAGCCTCATCTATCGATCTGATTACAACCGACCGGCCCACGGAGCGAGCGACTACTCACGCCGTCTACATCGCAATCTTGCGATTATTGACGTGCTGCTGCGTCAGCGCTCGATTCATCTGCATAATGTCGGCCTAGCGGCCGGGCGGGTAGGCGACCGACCACCCAGTTGAGCGCTACAGAGCCGCTTGTTGTAGCAGACAGTCGCAGCTGCTGAAGCCGCCGTACGCTCGCCGTTGTCACATTAAAATGTCTCCCCCGAGAAAAATTTGCCCGGGGAGAGATGATCACGGAATCGATATGTCTCTCCCTTATTAAAATATCGCCGGCCCCGTAAAAAGTTTCCCCATCATAGGATCGCCTCCCCCCAGAAAAATCTCCCCCGGGAGACAATTTACCGGGTGGCTGCCGGGCAAGGCAGATTTTGGCCGGTTAATTGTCGGCCGGGGGAGACTTTTCTGTGGTGGAGGACGATTGTATAATGGGGCACCGGCTCGCTGCCAGCCCGATAGCCACGCTCAACCATACCTCGCACCGAGCGCGCCAGGAAGTAACGGCTTCGTGACCGATTAAATCATGGATGGAACTACACCGGCCAGCAACTTGTCGGACTGACACGATCTCAGTCGGTCGTGCGTTGTTGTGAGCAGGCGCATAAAACGTCCCTACTCCCTCGAGTGTTCGATAACGCAGGGCTGCAGGGCAGTCGAGGTACTGCTGCTGCTGGTGGTAATTGATGATGCTTCGATTTATTGATTTGTACTCGGCGCCCGCTTGGCGCCGCCACTGCATCCTAGGCCTATCTGCAGTACACGCTTTACATTGACTCCAAGTCTGCGAGAACGACGATGAGTCTGACTGATTAATACACACCGATCGAACGAACGCGATATTCATCTCATCTCACGCGTTTTCATTTATTGCGCGTTCCGTGAAGTCATTTCGTACCAAACGAAAGCGCCGAAATGGGCCTGGTCGCTGGATCGGCCGTCTCGGAGACCTCTGGCTTTCAACCACGAGTTTTACTAATACCCTGTTTACACGATGAAGCAAACGTCGTGCACGTGTATTTTGAATACGTTTGCTTTATGTTTGCTTCATGTATGCTTCCTCGTGTAAACGGGGTATGAATTTTCAGAAAACCGAGTGACATTGAACTGAGCACGCAGGCTTGCATTTTAAGCCTAATGGCTGAAATGGCCACTCGAGTGCTAGTGGCAAATTTAGGAGCGGCCGCCCCGACCCCATTAATTAAATTCATTTGTATAACTAAGTGAATATTTGTCACAGAATATGCGTTATTTTCACACATAACATTAAAAAAATTGGCGAGGAAACAGTCCCTTCGATCTCCAGAACCCATCCCTGGGCGCACATGGGTAATGGCTGCAGGTAGAAACTTTGCATTCGAAATTGCGGCCAAACCGCTGCAGATAGGCATGGTTACTATTGCTAGTTTAGGCCTATACAGTATAGAAACTCGTCATCGCCTTATCTAATGGCCGATTCGTTTTGCCACAATATTGCATAATTGGCATAGCAGAGTACGTAATGACTGTTTGGACATCCAAAGTCGATGGTTTTCGTCAAACTTCGTGTCATCTGAGAAAGCGGTTCGCCACTTTCTATTGGTGATCAACATTCAATAGCAACTTTAATTGGCCCTGTCTTTCACCGTTTTGAGATAGGCTACGTCGACTAACCTGTTGTAAAACGTAGATATTTCCTACACCACCTTTGTTCAACCTTAAATTTGAAAATGTTTTCTGTGCACTGGATCGCTGAAATTTTGAGAGCGAAGAGCCGTGACACCAAGCTAATTAACTGCGTAATAAGTTTTTTTTGGTAAGATTTGCCTTCTAGCCACAATTGCGTTACAAACGACAAACGACGACGACAGACAACACATCTTGGCAAAGACTCGACTTAACAGTCGGCCAGAAACAGTGGGATACGCTATTGAATAATGACAGATATGCTATCACATGAGCTAGCAGAAAATGTTTTAAATGATGTCGAGTTAAAAGCAAACAGCTTCGTTTGAACAATAAACATCGGCCTAGAATTAAAATGTGCCTTTAACGCTTTGGCGTTGATCAGCTCAGCGACAGTTTATAAATTGAACTAAACTTAAGATTTGTTTTTTTTCTGTCATTTTCTTAACTCGTGTAGCCTATGTAAATTCATTAAGTGACCGAATAGACCGAAGTGTTTTAAATAACACGGTCACTGAAGATATTGGGTACTGTAAGCTAACATCTTACTTATTTATTTTATACAATGTGGGAGGTCCTTGGTGTTTGTTTCCGGTGCCCAGCGATAGCGTCATAAGCGACGGCGGTGGTCGTTGTAACGTTAATGATGTTAGACAAGTTATCGATTGTAAATCGTCACGATTTTCTTCACTTTCCGTCAGTATTATTATTAACCGGTATGCGTACAGACTAATTGATACTGCCGTTGTTTTAAAGACTTGCAGTTCGCTGCGTCCTAGCAAAGTGCCAAGCGACCTACCGCAGTTACTTAGTATAGGGTAATGCTGCAGTTTAGCTTAGTAAAATAATGCCAGTAAAATTATATATGATTGTCTGCAGTGGCTTCTACCTCTAAAATCTTGAATCGAAATCGGGTGCAACTGACCGCCATTGGCGATCAAAATCTGTTCACTTTTGTTCTAGTGCATGTAATGAATAACGTTTAAATAACATACAGTGTTGTCTACAGGTGTAATCTCGGATTTTGCATGCTTGTGTGAACGTTGTAGAAGAGCATATGAATGCTGGTTAGGCTACTGAATATAATATGCCACTGCCAGCAACTCTGTCAGCTGCTATTGGCAGTCGCGCTAACAGTTCTGCGGAAATGCCGGAAGAACGTCCTAAGGAAGTGTTGGCCAATCGGTACATGGTAGAGAGAACACTGGGCAGTGGCAACTGCGGCACTGCCATGTTGGTGACTGACCGCAAGGAGAAAGATGCAAAAAATAAGCTGTGAGTTTTGCGTTGGACTTTTCCAGTTGTCAGTGTAAAAATGATTATATTTATATGAGATGAGCTGTAGAAAAAAATGCAAATAGACATAGCTTCTTCAATAATATCAACTACTGTATATTACAATTTGTACTTTTTACTGTTATCATACTTGTATTGATGAGTGCAGTTATGTAAACAAGTTATCTACACTCTTTCCAGTACTTAACCTATGTAATGCTGGGGACATTTCTCCCTTGGCTGTCAGTAAGTAAGCATTCCACTTAAATGAAAATTCTGGCTATGTTCTAATTATTAGATAGAAATGAGGCATGCTGACAAAATGCATTTGCACAGAATGCTCCACTTTATTTCACTTTAAAAAAATTGCAGTTAAGTGATTGTTAATGTTTACAACTGATAGCAATTCGGTAAGCCAATTTAATACTCAACTAAAACAAACCAGGGGTAGTGGCAGGTAGCGGGGTCCAGAAGTCTGGACACCCTTAGCCTCTAGCAGAACAACCCATGAGATTCGTGCAAATTCGAGCTTTTTTGGATGAGTAAAGTAGGGTGGGGGTAGTGGCGATAAATCCACAACCACTTGACCTAGACCCCCAGTTCTGAAAACCTGATGCCACCCCTGAAACAAACAGCAGACAAATCTGTTAATGACAAATGTTGCCCAGCATACTTACAGTGGCTCAGTCCTGCCTGACTGTGTTTGGAGAATATGGGTGTGGACTTGGTATTTCTGTCATAATACTGTGAAGTTTCAGTAAGTTACGGCTTATCTGGTAAGACCTGATGCATAAGAGTGATGTTGTGTGGTGAATTGTAGGAAGGTGGTAAAGAAAGTGTTCATCGGCAATCTGCAGCCAGACGAGACCGTTGACGCAGCACGTGAAGCAGGATTGCTGCGGAACCTTGATCATCCCGGCATCATTCGCTTCTACGACAGCTTTGTTGATGCTGAATTCTTCTGCATTGCTACTGAGTTCTGTGACGTAAGTACGGACATAATTTGATGCACTAGCATTGTGGCATGGAAAAGGGTGAATGAGGGTACAGCTGGCCCCCTGAATTTTGGCCTAATGGAAAATTGTCAGAAATTTTTCTTGTTGTGTGAAAATTTTTTGTCCAAAAATCTGAAATTTTGGGCTAAAATGGTCCCCCATTTAGAAAAAAAATAATTTAGGGTAAAATTTAATTTCTGACCACTCATAATCTCCTTTGTTGGAAATTTGCAACTTTCTATCTAAATGTTGTTCAAAATTTACTGTCTGTTAAAGAATTGTAACTTTGTTTTTTACCTACTTTTTTGACTCACGAAACTACTTTTCTTTTAGTTATATTATTGCAGTAGCTGCCAGAATGCAGATAATGGTGTAATTTTGTCATTGATTGCTGGTTGGAATCACTGTAGCTCCACCAGAAATGCAACAGCAGCAGAAATTGACGCATCGGAAATGGAGCTTTCCCATAAGACTCGTACTTTCTTAGCTCAGCTGAGGTCTGATGACTGTGCTCGGCTGAACTCATACAAACACCAACTTAATTCCAAACAGTTCGTGACATCTGCGCAACATGATGCTGCACAATATGTCACTCACTTATTCGAACGCCTGATGAATTTGACCAACCTGACTCTCGTCGACTTCTGGTTGCGAGCCAAGGAGGTCGCTGAGTTCCTTAATGTCCAGTGGCTTTGATCCCTATACCTCATGAGCACAGCTTGCATCCAGTGAAAAATAGGGGAGGAGTTTTGATAAAGTTGTAAATCTAATTTTTTTCTTATTTTTCACTGGGCAAACTGCACCTTTAACAAAACTTTCCCCCTATTTTTTCATTCCCCCAACAAAACTTCCCCCTCTTTTTTATTTTTCCCTATTTTTTAATTTACACTCTTAACAAAACTCTTCCCAGTAGAGGAGGAAAAAATATATAATGGAGGGTAAAACTTAAGTCAGAAATTGGGTGGAGGGAACCTGAGCCCAAAACTGGGGGGACTTTGTGCCCAATTTTGATTCCGGATTTGGGGGGGATAGAAGCCACTGTTAATGTCTGATCTCAGAAGAGACAGCGAGCGGGCTTCAACAATACCAACAACTGGGTGTAGTGTCTGTGTGTTACTGCTGCTGTGAACATGTTTAAACATGTCATGCTGCAGGCTGGAGATCTTGGTGACAAGATTGATGAGTACAAAAAGTCGGAGAAGAAATTTTCCGAAGTTCAGATCGTTGACTGGACTCTGCAGCTGTTGCTTGCGCTGCAGTACATACATGGCCGGTATGCCTGGCAAACACGTTTCTAGCATTATGTCATTAAAAAGCGAGAGCATTGCCATTTTCGCTTGTATTTGACATACTGTGGTCGTGGTGGCGGTACGTTTTTTTCTGTATTTGTGTGTAAAATTTAATTTTTAAGTGAAACTGCTAAATTTTTATAGCATAGACTTGTTTGAATCAAAGCTTGTTTTGCTTTAGAGTGTCTAAATGCGAAATTAGAAATTATGATGGCATATTTCTTGATTTTTATGCTTTGTACAGAATACATGTATACTATTGTATACATGTATATTGTATACTACAGCAGGCCTATCGTTCTTCTTCATCGACTGAACTTCTCAAACAACTCCACTGGCTACCTATTGAATGGCGAATAAGATTTAAACTTGCCACCTCAACTTATAAGGCACTGCACACTGGCCATCCACCTTGCCTTACTGATCTTCTGCAATATCATAAATCCTCAGTGTGTCCACACGCTCTTCTACCAGTGAGTTACTTGCAATTCCACAGCATAACTTATCCTTTGGTTCCCGTTCCTTTCGTGTCTCTGCTCTGAGAATTTGGAACTCCTTAACTCCTCAAATTCGTCAATGTCAAACCTTGGCTACATTCAGATGTCAATTAAAGACCCACTACTTTCAGTCAGCCTTTTCTGCCACTTAGCGTCCATCATCCTATGCGCCCTGATTCTTTCTGAGACTTTGGCGCTTTATAAATCATTTACTTACTTACTTACTTACTTATTGTATAGTACATTTTTTTGTTAAATGTGTTAAGTAAAATCAAGTTTCATGGCTAATAGTGAATACCCTCTCATTAAATTGTTATGCAATTATTTTCTCAAGCACCTGTTTCAGTACTTATGAATAAACGTTCAAACAGTTGTATGACTGGCCTGCATTGTGTTCTCTGCTTTTTTGTAGAAAAGTATTACATCGTGACTTAAAAACGAGGTAAAAGAAAGTGATTTATAAATTTTTAACTTCAAGTGATACGTGGCAGTTGCATTTGTTGTTTATTGAATAAACGTTGAACAGTGCCTGATAACTTTGCTAAAGTCGTAGATATGTCATTAAGCCTGCCTAATTGTCGGTTTTGTTTATTGTGGTCATTGAGTTTATTTTTAAATTTTTAATTTGTAATTTTTTGCTTTTATTTTCTGCATCTCTGTTGCATATGTGTTCTGATTATTTTATTATAAAATTTTTGTTATCATTAAATTACTTGTTTGTTGACGATCATGCGTAACTGAAAGGTTGCAACACTTAGTATGAAGTAAGTAGACTGCATTCTGACTAGCATTCGTTCCAGTAAGAGGTTTGCACTTTTTCAGTACCTCTTGTTGTTATTTTTTTATAATAATAGCCTGCCATATCCTTGCAATAACATCGTTGTTTTAGACATTTTGTAATTGCTGTATTGCTTTGCATTGTAGAAATATTTTCCTACGAGGAAATATGGTGAAAATCGGTGACTTTGGTATATCTCGGATACTGATGAGTAATTCTGAAAATGCAGAAACATTCGTAGGAACGCCATACTACATGAGTCCAGAAGTGGCCAAGCACGAAGGCTACAATTCTAAATCCGATATTTGGTAAGAATGGTAACGTGTGTGTATGATTTGTGTCAACTGTGGGAGTTTGCTGATATTCTGCAACTGATATTCACATTTTATCATGCAGTCATTTTATAGGCTGCACAGCACGTTTTGCCTCTCCATTTCTCCATTCTGTACAAACTGCTACAGTGGCGTAACCAGAAATGTAATTTGGGAGGCTTGGCTCCCTTCTCCACCCCTCCCATCTTTACCTCTTTCCTCCCCTTTCTCTTTTTTTCCTCTTCGTTTTTCTTGCTCTAAATTCTAGCTAGGGGACCTGGGGGAGCGTCGTGAGCTCCACCAGCCCAGCAGGGTCTGGGGCAGAGCCCACTTATGGCTTTAAAATTTGCAATTTGTGGAAACAGTGTTAATTATTTTTTCAAGTCTTAAATATCAGTTCTTGACAAAAAAATTGGGATTAGGTGGTGGGTTCTAGATTACCGGTAGTTATTTTGTTTTGTTTCACTGCATGCATCAGTAGGCTAGACTAAGGGGATGATAACAGTTAGTAGCTTATGGTTCCATGTTAATCTTTGCCTGTTTCTGATGGACTGGTGCGTGTGTGCTTGTTAAGGTCAGTTGGCTGCATCATCTATGAATTAGCTGCACTGCGCCATGCGTTTGAGGGCACATCACTGATGGGAGTTTTGTATCAGATCGTCGAGGTTGGTGCCCCAAAGTGGCCAGACAGCTACTCCAGTGCATTGGCCGACCTCTATGATGCGTAAGTAACATTGATTCATTCATGCAGCTTGGTTTCTGCCCACATACTGAATGGGAATGTTTGATATCAAATGCAATACTTCCAGGCGTGAAAAAGGGCCATAATTTTGGGCTTTTCTTGTTCATGATTTGGTCTATCAGATTATAGTGGAGAAGAAAACAAGAAAGGATAAAGGGATAGGGAGGGTGAAGAAAATGAGTGGTTTGGCAAAATGGGGATAAGAGAAGAAGTGATGGAAAAGAGAGAGGAGAGATATTGGAAGGAAAGTTGAGATTGAAAGGTGTTTAAGCCTCCAGTTCTCTGCACGTTGTATTGATATAATTACCTTCATCATACTTTACAGCAGTTTAGTAATTGGGTCTGCCTGTTTATTTGTTGGTTTGTCAAGTGGGTAACTCAGAAAATTGTGAACGGATTCTGGTAAAATTTTGCACAGGAGTTGGGTATTGTGCACGCAAAAGGTGACTAGATTCTTGCGGCCATTTAAAGTTTTTGGGGATTCTGAACCAATTTTCAGGATTTTTACTTTTAGGAGAAAGGTCATATATACTGACACTTTACCTCTTAGCAAGTCTTAGCAAGTTCTGAAGAGATTTTTAATGAAATTTTATAGAAGGGTGGAGAGTGGCCCAAGGACAGACTATACTGATTTTAGTGGCGATTCAGTTTGGGATCCAGATTCAGCTGGACTCAGACCAAAGAATTTTATTAAAAGGACATATTAGGTCCGTTGTATGTGTCAGGTGGCAGTTAGTATTGTTGTGCTGAGCAGGATGGTGCAGCGGAGTGCTGATAAGCGACCATCAGCCACTGAAGCTTTGACGTTTCCGGTTGTTGCTCAGCCGTTAGATGTAAGATTTTTTCATTCCACTGACGTTTAGTTAGTTTGAATGAACTGAACTGGTTTCTACATCATTTTATTTCATGCTGTACTCTTTTGGCTGGGCGACAGAATGGGCGTCTTTGATGCAGAACAAAAAATCTGAGCTAATGCTTATGAGATGTGCGAGAGCCTACAGCAGTTTCTGTTCGCAGGTAATCGTGGTCTATCTCCATCCATTTCGTCGCAGTTTGCTCTTTTACAGCCAAAAATTGCCAAAAAATCACTATAAACCAATATTTTTAGAATTCAAGGTCATCAACGGTGGCATTCCTAAGAAGCTCGTTGCCAGTGCTTGTTATGATAAGCAGCATATCTGTGCCTATCTGCAACCATTTTCACGCTAAACAAGCCAACAGCGGACAAATAACAGCTTTTTTACAGGGGTACCCTTCTTTGGCACCCGTGAGCACAAGCATCCTTGAACCTAGAGGGTCAGGACTTAAACTGCTAGAATTTAAATTTAATGCTGAATATTTTATATGCAGGTTATCTTGGTCTATCTCTAGCCATTTCAGTGCAATTCAGTCTTGAAATAGTGTCACAGCCCGAAATCGCAAAAAAAATTCATTAAAACACCTATTTTGGGGGTTCAAGGTCATTCGAGGTCATCGATGTTAACATTCCTAAGAAGCTCGTCGCCAGTGCTTGTTATGATAAGCGGCATGTCTGTGCTTATCTGCAACCATTTTTACTTTAGACGAGCCAATAGCAGTAGAATAACGTTTAAGGGGAGGTGTTTCTATTTTACCTCTTATCGTTCGTGGGGACCATTTTCACCCAGCGGCAGGAAATTTTGTCACGAAATACTAGACACTCCAAGCTATCATACGTGAAAACCGGAAGTGTCCATCTCACCTAGTCTTGGAACGGTATGTCGGTACCAGAATGTGATGGACACCAAGACGGACAGACAGACAGAATTACCGTAGCTAATGCTCGCTATAGCAATGCTAGCTGTCTGCTGCAATAAATTTCAAAAATGGTTTTCTTCGCAGAGCCAGATTGCATAAAATAAGCAGGTTGCGTTGAAAGTGTTAGAAGCTATAGCAGCAGCAGCAGTAGTAGAATGAATTGCTGCTATAAATCAAAACGTTGCTGATTAACTCTAAGCTTTTACTACTGCTGCTGCTGCTGCTGCAAGCATGGCAGTTATGTCGTATTTAACATTGGCAGAATATAGTTTTGTTTGTGTGTTTACTGTGTTCTGCAGAAGCTGAAGAACACTGTGATTGATAAGCAGAAGAAAGTAAATCAGTCTGCCATTGTGGCTGAAGACACTGAAAAACTCGCAAACGCTGTGTACGTTAATGTTTGCTTTATACATAATTATGATAATGCATTGACACTTTTCATCAAGCAACATAAAAGGCACCTGGCCTGGTAAAAGTTCTGCTCCAACTGTGTAAGCTTACTTTTGGGAGACCCGGTTTGATCTAAAAGTTAACTGATTGCTCGAACACTTGGTCCATTGTTTAGTACGAGCGAATGATTTAAGAATAAGAAGTCAAAAAAATGAATAGCTAGCTTATTTTGCCACCTGAGATTGAAACAGTAAATTGATGAAAGAATACAGGGAAGTAAAGGTGAAGATGGTGTTATATAGCTCTTAATGAAAGCCCATTTCAGAGCTACAGAGCATCACCTGCCGTATTGGATTCAACAGTGTTACCTGCCACCCGACAAAGGTGAATGCGCTCCACCTTAACCCTAGCTAGATAGGCTCGATTTACCTACCCCAGAGGGATGGAAGGCTGAGTTGACCTAGGCGGCTGGTTACATACCAAGATGATCTACCTGCCCGCAGGCAGTCACCCATCCCAGTACTAACCCGGCCCGGCGTAGAGTAACTTCAGTGATTGAATCAAATGCGTTACTGCTAAGCCACGCCACCAACCCTAATGAAATGTGTGTATGCAGTAATTCTGTTGCGGATGCTGACTGTGACTGACAGGAAGCAAGGTTCTAAGCTGGATGACTTACAGAAGGAATCGGAACACAAGCGTTATCGCAACCTGCCACCGCGTGAGCGACTGCGTCTCAGAAAGAAACAACAAGCTGACGAGGAAGCCAAACGCATAGCGTTAGTACTGACTTTTGTGGTTATTATCGCCGCCGATCGATTGCTGTGAAACTTTGCCACATGATTGTAAATTGGCGTAAACGAAAATTGGTATAATCTTAGAAAGTAAGTCCCGAAATCTGGGACCCACGGATTGCAGATATCTTCGGAATGGTTTATTATATCGGTAATTGGAAAATGGCATTGCAAACCAAAATGTCTACAGCGTGTTGTGGTGTAATTTGGCAAACGCTTTCATTGACGAACCGCGAAAAATTGGACTGGGGTTTGAACACATTTAAAATCAAATGTCAGGAGGCCATTACGCTGTGCACTGCACTGTTTTCTATGTAGCTGTCATTGTTTGTCTTTGTACACGTCCATCTCTTGTTTTCCATCAATTCCAACATTATGATTTTTGGCATCATCCTGAAGCAGAATGCTCAAACAAAGGACGAATGTAAGGTGAATGCTTACACACTTGTATTACAGTCAAGTTATGTGGAAGTCAAAAGTTTTTGTGAGTTACATAGAGGTTGATGTTTCAAACAGTGTTTGAATTGTGAAAAATTAGTTGAGGGTTACACTTTTTGATGATCAGAGCCCAACCAAAATTGTAATGTGATTTGTATGAATATAGTATATAGCTGACCCCCCAGTACATAATTTGACAGTCTGTTAGGGAGGTTGAGGAAACAGTTGGGGCTTAAACTCCCCCCAGCCCTCCTCGGCAATTCAAACACTGGTTTCAAACCTAGCATTCAGTCAAACGCATTCACTTAGCCATAAATAGCACTGGTAAAGCTCCATTATACATATCAAACCTTTTTCTATCAGTTTTGGCACTGCCAGATCGTCACACAGTCTTGCGATCAGCCACGAAATCGTATCTGCAAGTCCCAAGGATACGCCTGAAGTTTGAAGAGCGCGCCTTAAGTTCAGCGTGGCGGCCCCCAAGGCGCGGAACGATCTGCCGCTGCACCTGCGCGCCATTACTAACACTGACACATTTAAGCGGAGACTGAAAACTCACTTTTTCTGCAAATTTTATGACTTGGAGTACGATTTTATGTAGACTTAGTCATTTTATTGTATTTTATTCAAACATATTTTATTGTTATAGACTGTTCAGCTCCGCTGTAAGTTGACACTGCTACACATTATTATTATTATTATTATCATTATCACATATTGAGTACCCAACGGCTGAGTTGATAACCAACTGATGTTGTGCATAAGTAAGTTAGTAAGTAAGTGAATAATTTAATTTTGTATAGCTAACAATGTCAACCGGAAACCTGCTAAATGTAAAACATAATGTTCTTTTGCACTGAAATGTTAATCACAGGCTGAACGGTAGTTCAAGCCCTGTGTTAACGGCGACTTCTCTTTCTTATGGGAAAGCCAAAAATTCGAGCCCCCACAGAATCAAAACCTCTGATCTGATTGAGATAAAATTTGGCACGGTTGATTACGTCGGCGAGATGACCCCTCATGTAAAATTTCATATAAATCCCTCCAAGGGGGGCTTCCCGGCAAATGGGTGAAATATACGCAAAAATTTTTGTAGCCATATACCTTTTTTTTCAGAAACTCACCTACAGGTCAGACCCTTCGGCGGATTTTTGCATGCAATGGCTCGAACTACGCGGTCTCGCGTAAGGATGTGCCTTTTGGGGGTTAAAAAATTTGAAATTAATATTTAACGTATTTATTCGCAAAAATCGAAAAAATTACAATGGCGCCTATGGGGAAAATTAAGCAATTCTTTAAACGGTCATAACTT
>Ga0209367_1004208_pt1 | contig 19804 bp, 8 predicted proteins | sample WorMetLIZISLAND2_FD_187412 | JGI IMG/M metagenome (GOLD analysis project Ga0209367, IMG submission 187412) | Marine gutless worms symbiont microbial communities from Max Planck institute for Marine Microbiology, Germany - Olavius geniculatus... ...
TATATATATATATATATATATATATGTATGTAAAAGTACTTAAAATATAAAAGGTGGGTGGGTGGGGGTAAATTTCTTGCATGTGTAAAATCATAAAAATACTCGCAATTTTCTCTCTTAAAAATTACAGGATACTGAAAACATCACTGAGACACAAAATGACAAAAACAGAAATTCATATACATAAAAATACAACTCACTGTGTCAAAATTTCCAAGAAAAAGATTCTTGACAAATGGTTCTCGTGTAAGCGGTTTGGGCCGTTTGACCACCGCTCTGGGAGTGAACGTCTGTTCAGGTGTCGGAACTTTGCTGCGTGTTGCGTCGTCTGCTTCACGTCTGACAGCGCCTTCGTCAGCTTGGTTGGGCTGGTAGTTCAGCGACTGTTCAGACTTGACGCTGCTGAAAAACCGACATCTTGTCGACCACCCACCGTGCAGCATGCGCCACAAACGGTGGCCGTTACGCAACATAATCAAAAACTAGCACACAAACACAATTTATAACGAATTACTTCGCTTGTTTACTTTGGACTACGCTAAACGACAATAAGTTTAGCAATACTGACTATCTAAAGTTATAAAACAATTAGCCAAAAAATAATATCATGCTTTGAAAACCAAATTTATCAACAGCATATAACAGGATAATAATTTTATGACAATTAGTTTTGTTTGCAATAAATAAATATACAAATTAATAAACGAGACCTGTTGTTACTTTAGTTTAAATAGCAACATGTTGCTGTTAAATATTTTACGTTTCGTGCACCGGATGTAGTTTTATAAACTCATTGAAAGGGAAGAAAATGAGTTCTCAAACTAATAAGAAAAGTATAATTTGTTTTTTTTCTTTATCAAATAACCAGTTGACAATAAGAAGCAAATTAGTATGACTTGTTAAAGCAGTTGCTATCAAACTGCGCGAAATGATATTGAAGAACTATTGAAAATTAGGCTTACACTATACACAGGGTGTCTGGCTTTCTTCCCTTTGCCGTTTCGCCCCCTGGCTTTTTCGCTCCCTGGCTGATTCTCTCTCTGAGCTTGGAGTTGGACGATTCGCGCGTTTAATAGGCTTACTGGTAATTTAATTATAGATTAGTACAAGAGCAATAAACTGCAATATGTATATGCACAGTGCTATTGCGGCTGAAAATTCAGCCACGCAAACTCCGAAAGTTTACTAAAGTGGCTGAAAATGCAGTCACTTGTCAATTTTACTGTTTCATATGCTATTGCACAGACTCTGCTTAGTTGGTAAAGTGGCTGAAGATGCGGCTACTTCAAATTCAAGCTCTTAGGTGCTGTTGTGGCTTAAAGTTGAGCTACACAAGCTGAAGAACTAAAGTGGCTGAAAGCATAATTAGCATATCTCTGTGTATCAAAGTGCCCATGATTTTTTTAGCTAGCAATTTAGCTATCGGCTTTACACTATCGGTATTAGCTAGGGTTGGCAGATTTTTGTCGAAGGTGGCTTAAAACATGGTCTAAAGCAGTCCAGCACAAACTGGCAGTTAGGTTTGCCAGTCTGCAAGTACAAAGTAGGCTAAATTTTGATATTTACTGATAGCAATTAACTCACTTGTCATTAGTAAAGTATCAATATGTTATACATGCCAAGAAAGATATTAGCTTAAGAAAATTAATTAAAATGCACCAAAACACCAGTTGTATCATCTAACATCATCACTTTGTTTAATCATTAGCCTTTTTATTCGTATGTGGTTGTAATGTATAGTGAACAGTTTCTCTTTCACTTGGCTAATGCCATTTTCGTGTAACATTTGTACTGCAAATGACCGTGTACTTTTGTATTTATTGTATGATATATCGTGCTGCAGTTTTGGCTATAAAGGCTCGCAAGAAACGATCAAAAGCAAAGAATCGTATGAAAAATGAAGACAAAAGGTGAACGGCATTGCTGATAAATGTGACGAACTGCAACTTATGTATTTCATGCATTATTATGCTGCTCTATTCGTGTATATATTTATTATCCTTGTATAATGTTACTTTTGTTTTTCTCAATATTTACCAACTGATTTTAGTTGCAAATATTTTAGTACTTTTTACAGCAACTAGTGGTAATATAAGTTCTGCACATCGTCGGCTTACTTTTTAAGCTGATATATGTCTTTTCTACAATGAGGAAGTAGTTAAATTTTGTTTTATTTCTTGACAGCAACAGCACAAAACCAGAAGATGTTAATGTTCCAGCATCATATCACAGTAAGTCTGATGATGAAGAGGAAGAAATTCTTGGCTCTGATGATGATGAGCAAGAAGATCCTCAGGATTACTGTAAAGGTGGGATTTGTTATATAGATAGTTAGCCTAAAGGAAATTGAATGTAAGCATTTTTTTCATTAACTGCTGTTCACATTGAAACCAGGTTGACCACTTGCCTGGTAACTTTTTGCAGTTTATCTTAAGTATATAATACAATTTTTAATTAATTGGTAGTTAACCCTTACTTGACTGTTGATGGCCAAGCCTAAGTGCGAGTCAATTTCTGAGAATTTGTGCCCTAGATGCCAGTTGTTTGAACTGTGCACTGCAAACAACCGATATTGTTGTCAATAGTATGGTAACTTCATATGTGCAGTGTGCTGAGTTGTGTAATCTGACATACCACCATTACATTTGATATCGCTATACCTGGTGGCGTGGCGTGGCGTGGCATAGTTGGTAACGCGTTTCGGCTGAAACAAAGTTACTCTACACCGGGCCCGGTTAGTACTGCGATGGGTGACTGCCTGCGGACAGGTAAACCATCTCGGTGCGAAGCCTGCGAGCTAGTTTGACTCAGCCTTCTACCCTTCGTTGGATGGTAAAATGAGTAGTAACTCATTTACATGGGTTACAGAAGGTGGGGACCTTGGTACAGCTGACTGGGGTTGCCTAGCCGGCCGCTGCGTTAGCCTGTGTCTGCAGGCTGCACGCGGTGGCTGTGCGGCAGGCGGCTCTGGTTAGTGACGAAAGCGCGTTGGAGGCGTGTTTGCAACGATGCGCTATACAAATTGACGACTTTTACCTTTTTTACATGACAGATCAAATATGTTGGCCCCAAGTACATGTATGCCTAGGTGTGGTTACTGGTTGAACTGGAGGTAGAGGATCATGCTCTGCATGTGGGAGGTGGGGCATCTGATGCCGGGATAAAAGGTTTAGCAAGTGTAACAGCTTGCAGTGACATCGATGTTGATTGTGTAACAATGTCACCTCTTTCTTTCCGCAATTTGTTTCAGTGTTTGATTACTTCTGGGGTTGGGAGTTTTCAAAAATTTAGTTATTCAGTTATTAGCACTCAAGTGATACAATTTGACTATCAGTTATTGAATATTGGAAAACTTTGAAGGTAGAGTTTTTGGTTTATCATGAATGTAAGTTCTGATTGATGATAGTCATTGTAATGTGATAAATGCATGATAGGAATGGCAGGTATGCTTGCGATTGGCAGGTGGTTATCATCCCGTGAAGATTGGTGATTTGTTCAATGGCAAATATCATGTAATACGCAAGCTTGGCTGGGGACACTTTTCAACCGTCTGGCTGTGCTGGGACCTCCAGTATGTTGTCATGCTACGTGTTGTTTGATGTGCGTAGTGGGCCCTGTAGTAAGGAAATTAAAAATGTGATATATCTGTGTGGTTATGTGATTAATAATGTATGACATCCATGAACCATGCTCGTGAGGTTAAGACATTGGACTTACGATTGCGAGGATGTGGATTCAACGGTCATTGGGGTCGCCACCAAGGTCAAAGGTCAGCTCAGCCTTTCATCTCTTTTGGCTAGGTAGTTCGAATACCAGCATGTTTGGCCAGGGTTAAGGTGGATGTAGAGTGCTGGATGGTTCTTGCAGCTATTGGTTCGTTGAACCTAGTCAATGTCCAGTGGATTCCGGGACGTGGGTCTGGAAGGCAACGCTGAAGCAGACCTTGAAGCTAAGAAAGGTACTTTTTTTACCACAGTCCTCGGCACCTATGGATTTTATTTCTGCCTGCGCGGCCATCAAATGGCAGCAACAGAGTGTCGCTGACGACAGTTACCGCAGCGACTCGCATGCCAGAATCCATAGGGTGCTCGCCGGCAGTGTCAACCAGTTCCAGTGCTGGCAATGAGATTGGGTCAGGGACCAGTGCGTCATGGTGGCCCAGCTATGTACTGGTCATTCTCCGTTGCTGGCAGGATATCTGCACCATATCGGTTGCCGGGACTCTGCCACCTGTCCACACTGCAATGGCGCTGACGAGACAGCAGAGCACCTGGTGCTACAGTGTCCAGCTACAGCTCACGACCAGGCCCGGCGGGACATCTGGCCAGGAGGAAAGTTTAACACGGATCCTTGACACCTATGAGAGAGAGAGGGGGGAACAACTATTGACATTTTAATCTGTTGTGTGTTTTTGTCACCATATTATGTAGAATGAAGTGCTTTTTATCAAACTTTATCAGAGATGCGTTTGATGTGTCCAAAGTGTGAAATAAATATTTACATTAAAAGTAGCCTGACTTTAGACAGCATGCACAAAATCATAATTAACAATACGATAGTTATAGCTTCTGGATGTTATGCCACACATGTTCTGTAAGTGTAAGCTACAGTTGTCCTACAGAATGGGCGACTTTACTTTTTGACGTAGACTTCGCTAAGCCAACGCTAAATCTGAATGCTAAAGTGTGTACTTGGACCAAAGGTTAACTAAACTTGGGTCAGGCAGAAAATTAAGCCTAACAGGAAATAAATCAAGCAGTTATGCTTGGACTTGCTTATTTAATTGCGCGACAAACGACATAATTACGTAACATCTTGTCATTGTGAAGCCATTACGGTATTTATTTCTGATACCAAACTGCTTTAATTTACTAAACCATTCGTACGCATAGTACTGCAAATAGTTGCCATGTTTTCCCTCAGCTAAATTCAAAAGTTGAAGTGGATTCCGTCTTCAGCCAGGTTAGTTCGGCTAAACTTTAAGTAGGTACTTAGACCAACGTTTGGTCTAAGTCAGTTAAGTACCTACTTAGACCAAACTTTCAAAAGCACTTCACTTTTTGACTAAAGTATGTACTTAGACGAAAGTTTAGGCTCAGCGAAAGGCTTAGCGAAAGTCTAAGTCTAAAAGTGAAGTCGATCAGTGTATTTGCATGCTGTCAGCTGTACAAAAGTTGTTTGTCAAATACTACTTCCAAACTAACATAGACTGACTGCTATGTGATTTTAGGTTTGTATACATAATGACATCTTAATGCTAAGTGAATGGACGATGGAACTTTTCAACCAGACTAGTGATAGTTGATTGTTGCCAAGTTAATGCTGCATGTAATACGTGTGGTATTTATTTGTCAGTGGAAAGCGGTTTGCTGCACTCAAAGTAGTCAAAAGTGCAGCACATTATACGGAGACTGCCATCGATGAAATCAAGCTTCTTCGATGTGTATGCTGACATATTGTTTCGATATATTTTAATTTTATTTTAATTTTCGTACAATTATTGTTTCAGTAATTTTTCTACTCGTATACTCACATAAATAATGCAACGTCGACACATTTTAATGTTAACTATACATTAGAAGAATTTTGTATTGAGCAGAGTCAATTCAGTGTCAAATATTGTTAGTATTTAGATGAGATTTAGATATGATTTGTGGGAAGCTGTCATTATAGGTGATGGTAAAAGGTCAGCATTGGCTGATGCGAGTAAAACTTTTCCTCAGAGTTAAGTGATAGTGTGATTTGTTGCTATATAGGTACGTGAATCTGATGAAAATGACCCATATCGAGACAAGACTGTTCAGTTACTCGATGACTTTAAAATTTCCGGCATCAACGGCACACGTATCCTTTGTGCCTCCTAGACCTCCACACATATGTCAGCTTACATTACGTTGTACTGTTTATTCTCTAAAGTACTTTGAAAGTTGTACTGACCTCTGCATTACTGTGTTTCTTTTTATTACCTCCGCCAAGTAATGTTTTTGCCGGACTTTGTTTGTTTGTTTGTTTGTCTGTCTGTCTGTTATTACGATAACTCAAAAAGTTATGGACAGATCTTTCGGAAATTTTGAGGGTATGTTGGGAATGGCACAGGCTACCAGTGATTCAATTTTGGGGATGACCCGGAAGGAATCCTAAATTCTGGATCACTTTGAAATTTTCGTTACCATTGCTTTCAATGGGGCATAAGGGAAACCGCTGCAAAACCGAAGATGGTGCTGCCACCTAGCGAACAACATTGCCTTGGCGGAGGTGTGCAGGCTCTGACTGCTTTCTAGTTTTTCCAGTGTTTTTACTTATGATAACATTTGGCACCATGGTGGTGTGAATTTGTTGGTCTCGGTCCACAAAGTTTCACTGCACCGGGCCTGATTCGTACCTGGATGGGCAACTTCTTTTGACAGGTAAACTATTTTGGTATGAGGCCAGCCAGCTAGGTCAACTCCATTTTTCACCCTCCGTCAGTCCATGCAATAGTGAAATGAGTATCAGCTTCTGGGCAAAGTGATACTTGATGATGCTGAATATAGTGGGGCTGTGGCTGGCTGTTTAGTCTGATCTGTGACTCAAGCCGATTGGCTTGCTTCAAACAAACTGTACAGTGTCTGCTTGGTGTGAATGGCTGTAAAGGTAAAGGTAAAGGTCGTCAATTTGTATAGTGCATCATCGCGAGCATGCGCACGCCTCTAATGCGCTTTTGTCACTAACCAGAGCCGCCTGCCGCACGGCCACCGTGTGCAGCCTGCAGACACAGGCTGGCGCAGCGGCCAGCTAGGCAACCCCAGTCAGCTGTACCAAGGTCCCCACCTTCCGTAACCGATATAAATGAGTTACTACTCATTTTACCGTCTCACAGAGGGTAGAAGGCAGAGTCGACCTAGCTGGCAGGCTTCGCACCGAGATGGTTTACCTGCCCGCAGGCAGTCACCCATCGCAGTACTAACCGGGCCCAGCGTAGAGTAACTTTGTTTCAGCCGAAACGCGTTACTTACTACGCCATGCCACCAACTGTGCTATGATGTTGCACAGTAATCATTGGTGTGGCTATTCGCTATTACTATTGCCGCTACTATTTCTGACTGGTTTCTGTTTTTTGCTGTGATCACCATAAATTGTCTGCTTCGTGCTTAGCCAGTATTCTAATTTTCAACTATATGCAGCTGATTGCTTCAGTGCGTTGTTGTCGTATTGCATTCTGACTGCATCTCTACGCAATGGTTAATCAAACTGTTAAACTGTTTAAAATAGCATACTGTATTCTACCAGGCTTTTATTTGTGATTGCAGTGAGATATTAAGTGTGTATTATAATGGGTTCAGTCTAACTTGGCAAGCAAGATATGCAGGAGATAAAAATAGTGAAACGTGTTTGAAGTGATAAAATAATTCCGTATTTGAATGTGCTATGATTAACCTGTGTTAAGTTAATTGTCGCCAAGTTAAGTTAGTTCAGTGTTTGTGACATGTCCTTGACCAAGACGGGCAGATGTGTGCATGGTGTTTGAAGTGTTGGGTCATAATCTGCTGAAACTTATCATTCGTTCCAATTATCAAGGTATTCCGATGCGGAGTGTCAAAGCAATAATTCGTCAGGTGAGCCTAAATGAATATATGTCAGTTGTTGTGATGTTTAGGCATGAATTCTCCAATTTCTAACAGTTTCGCCAGTCTTGCTCTTAGCATAATGGAATAGTTTCTGATATTTTATTGATAGTTTGGTCTTATTTTCTGGTGATTTTAAAGTTCGTATTTATAATTTCAGCAAATGATTTTCTATTTGTCTTTTTATTATTGCTGTATACTGATAGTGGTATAGTGCCGTGTTTTTGTTTTATAACTGGTGACCTCTTGTTTACCAGTGTTTGATTCATGACCATAGTGTGAAGTGTTAAATCCTCTGATTCTACCGGGTATTAATGCTCACGAAACGTGCAAAAGCCTATAGCAGTTCGGGTTCAGTAGTTTAGCTGAAAATTGGGGTGTTCATACTAAGTTAATGTACAAATACCAAATTCTCTATCTGGATTGCATAACAATAGTTCCGTGGCACCACCTTGTGAATGATATTCTCTTGTGTCGCAGCCCGAAATCGCCAAAAAATCCATAAAACCCCCTATTTTGGCATTCAAGTTCATTCAAGTCATTGAATTTGGCGCCAATTGAGAGCCAGTGTACGACTTTCTATTAGTAATTAATAGTACCTTAGGCCCTATCTGGCACCGTTACTGAGATACAGCGACTCATTAGCCCAAAATCGCAAATTTTGCCCACCCCCCTCTCATTTAGCACCCTCGTTCGGGGTGACCCCCTTCGAATTTATGGAAAAGCTTTACGGTTTCTGAAATTAGAGTCTTCCGGGCAGCCGATGGTGAATATTTGGTGATTCTAGCTTGCACCGTTTTTGACTGATCCACCCGTGTGACGGACGGACAGACAGAATTGTGATGACTAAGACACGCTGAAAGCAGTAGCTGCTTTCACGCGAAATAATGTAGAAATGTCAATGTTACTGTTAATTTTTTGCAATTTGATGACATAGAAAATGTTATTTAGTGTCATGTTTTCTTTGGTCTGGTTGATCATCATTTTGTGTTTTATATTACAGTGTGCATGTAAAAGTGAAACATACATGTCTTTGTAGATTAAGCAATCGCACTCTTTTGGCAATAGTTTGGCTTGATTATTATAGTGAAGGGTGGTTCTGTTGAACACTGGAAGACTGTGTTCAGCAATGGAGATGATCCAGGCTTATCACTACCAAAACGATTCGGGTCTGCTATTCCGAAAGTCTGCTATTCCCGCTAACCCTAAGGCTGACCCTAACCCTAATCCTAACCCTAACCCTTATCTTAACGCTAACCTTGACCCAAATGTTAGCACTGTGGAGCAAAAATCGCCAAAAAATCCATAAAAACCCCTATTTTGGCGTTCAAAGTCATCCAAGGTCATTGAATTCGGTGGCAATCGAGAGATAGTGTACGACTTTCTATTAGTGCTTAAGAGTAACCTAGGCCCTGTCTCGCACAATGCACTTTCGGAATAGTGGCCCTTTGGAATAGCGGGCCGGTACCACCAAAACTTTGTTTTTATTTCTTATGTGCTGCCCGGTATGTGCTGCTGCTGCATGTTGCTTATTGCCTTCGGTTGTGTTCTGAACAGACGTTGCAGGGTCTGCATTATCTGCATACAAAGTGTAAGATCATCCACACGGATATAAAGCCGGAGAACATTCTGCTGTGCTACACGGAGGACCATGTGCGTCGGATTGCAGCCGAGGCGGTCGAATGGCAGCGGCTTGGCATCAAACAGCTGCCTGGTTCTGCCAGTGAGTTCAGTTATGCAACTGTTGAAGTGTGTGCGTCAGTTTGTGTGTAGTATGTAGAGTTGTACTTATGTAAAGTAGTTAGTTTATTGGACAATTTTCAAACCCAGCTTAACAAATATCGTAATGAAAAGTAGAACCTTGTTTTGGATGTTTGGATTTACCTCAGGTTTAAGCCAATGAAAGATCTGGGAATGGTTCTTATTACCTCCGCCAAGGAGGTTATGTTTTTGCCGGTTTTTGTTTGTTTGTTTGTCTGTCTGTGTGTGTGTACAGGATAACTCAAAAAGTTATGGATGGAACTTTCTGAAATTTTGAGGGTATGTCGGGCATGGCATAAGCTACAAGTGATTAAATTTTGGGGTGATCCAGCACGAATCCTGGATTCTGGATCACTTTGAAATTTTCCTTACCATTGCGTTAAAGGGGGCATAAGCGGAACCGCTGCGAAACCGAAGTTAGTGACGCCACCTGGCGAATAGCATTGCCTTGGCGGAGGTACCTGCGGGCTATGACTGCTATCTAGTTTGAATTTGATGTCTTTGCATATGAAGAGCCAGAGCAACTAATGGCCAACATTGAAGAATGACAATGTTTCCAACTGTAGACGGCATTCTGGTTTCACTGTGCACGGTGACTTAAAAATAACTTAACTCTACATTCAAATCTGTTGTATGTTTGTCGCAGTCAGTACAGCACCAAAAGAGAAAGCAGAGGCAAAAATGTCGAAGAATAAGAAGAAAAAGTTGAAAAAGAAAATGAAAAAGCAACAGCAGTTATTGGAACAGCAGCGATTGCAGCTAGAAGAGATGGTGAGTGGCAGATTTATTTTATGTTGCTGCATTTTGTTGCTTAGAATTTGACATTTTATATACCGATCATGAAATATATTTTGGAGAGCTGACTTTATGAGCACATGGTTCAATCAATAATCATACAACTGTGAAAAATCAGCCAAATAACTGAACAAGTTAGTGGTAGTAATTCAGAAGTGTTTTGCGGTGCTCAGTTTTTGCACATTACTTGTGATGTATAGCAATCCGATACATTGTTCAAGTAAGGAAAACTTTTAAGTAAGTAGTTGCATATTGTGTACATACGTACAGCAGTTAGTTTGTTACACATTGTTAGATGTAGATGTTGTCCGTCTGTTGCTTAGGGCAAGTCAACCGGCGGAAATGATCTCCATTCTGATTCAGATGCTGATGAGGCTGGCAAGTCAGCTGCTGGAAATTCCGTTGACAAATGTGATAATGGTGGGTAATTCCAGTTACATCGTTAATTCAGAATCTCACAGTGGTGTGAAAAGACTAGAATATACTCGCTTTAAATAGATCAAGCAATTGGGAAGTTGTGGAATAGGATTAATCCTGGTCGTTGCATGAAGGGTGGTCATGTGGAAAACTGTTCACCATGACTGCCTTCCACTTTCTCGGTCGAGGTTATTCGTTTCTGAAGCAGTTTGATTCTTGATCAGTATATAGTGTGCATGTTTCACTTATATGCCATTTCATAATTGATGCAGTTTTTACATGCAAAAGCAGCTACTGCTTTCAGCGCGTCTTAGCCATCGCAATTCTGTCTGTCTGTCCGTCCGTCCGTCACACGGGTGGATCAGTCAAAAATGGTGCAAGCTGGGATCACCAAATCTTCACCTTCGGCTGCCAGGAAGACTCTAGTTTGAGGAACCGTAAAGCTTATCCATAAATTCGAAGGGGGTCAATCCGAACGAGGGTGCTAAATGAGAGGGGGTGGGCAAAATTTGCGATTTTTTGCCAATAAGTCGCTGTATCTCAGTAACGGTGTGAGATAGGTCCTAGGTTACTATTAATCACTAATAGGAAGTCGTACATTGGCTCTCGATTGGCACCGAATTCAATGACCTTGAATGACCTTGAACGCCAAAATAGAGGGTTTTGTGGATTTTTTAGGCGATTTCGGGCTGCAACACAAGTCTATATCATTCACAAGGTGTCGTCACACTACTATCGTTATGTGATCCAGATAGAGAATTTGGTATTTGTATATAAACTTAGCGTGAACACCCCAATTTTCAGTTAAACTACTGAACCGGAACTGCTATGGGCTTTCGCGCGTCTTGTGAGCATTAGCTTTCTTGTATAAATAGTAATAACACTGATGATGACGAAGTTCAGGTTGTTTTGCTTAGAAAAATAGAGTTCGAGGTTTCAAGATGAGTGCTTCTGGTTTTAGACGCAAGACGAATGTTACAGCTAATGATATAACTGGACACTAGAGATGATCCATAGTAAATTATAAATAGATCAGAAATTGTATTGATACCATATGGTTAGCTAATGTTTATGCAGTGGCTGTCCATGCGTTGCTGTTGATTTTACAATGCTGTTGGGCATAGTGTGATGTTAAGAATCAGTCAGTCATTTACTTTGCCAAAAATAATACAAATAACAGCTGAATGAAGCAGCATGCACGACTGCGTTTAGGCATGTGTACTGCACTGTAGGCCTTCGCCGCTATCAGTAGTGTAGGCCCCTAACTTGAAATATCGAAAAATAAAAAGGGAGCAACGTTTACAGAATAGAAGCAATGCATTGTGTGCTGTAGAAAAAGAGTTGCTTGTTAATGGAGATATCTCGCCAGTGAACAAGGCTGCTGATGCCTTGGACAGCATGTCTGACAATGGTCCAAAGCCATCAGCCGAAAGATGTCGTCTGTCTGAGTTTGGCGATCAGCTGCACAACGACGTCGGAAGTCCATTGTCTGCAACTTCGCCCGTGTCTGAAAATGGTGAAGTCGATGGTCAGTGTGAAGATTGTACTGGCGTCTGTTTGACATCAAAATTTCATGATACTGCGTATTAATTGTCCAGATAAGCAGCATTTATTTTTATATCACATTATTAGGAAGTACTAAAAATGTATGTGTGATAATTAGTGTGCATGTTCTCAAAACTTTAGCAAGACAAACTGTTGAGCATTTAGCTATGACGTCTGTGTGCATCTTGCTGTGTGATAACAATTTTTGATGAAAATGAGTAACTGTGTTTTTAGGGTGAGTTGAGTTTATAGTGTGGTCTGTTTTTTGTATAAAACTTTCTATTTTAGTTTTAGCATTATCTATGTTAAACATTGTCGCATATGGTAGATGGCAGTGCTGGCATAGCAAGCATGTTTGTCAATGTGAAGAAGAAAAATTTTGCCTTTCGCTAAATTGTCACATTACAAAACACAATAATTCATGTTAGCGAAAAATGTTGTGGTTCACATTTGCAAACATGTTTTGAAATTCATCATTAAACACTTTTGTACAGTTGCAGTTTATTCAACATTAGATTAAGTATGAGGAAGACTTCTTATGTGGATAATTTTTAGCTGTCTTTTCTGCACTGTCTTAATTGTACGCTACTTTTATGGCGGTATGTTTTCAAGGTTTGATTATCTGTCTGTGCAGAAGCTGATGATAGCCAGAAAAACAGTCGCAGTACACCGTTTGACTTGCTGACCACACCGGTTGTCAAAATTGCTGATCTGGGAAATGCCTGTTGGACTGTGAGTAGTGGTTTTTGTTTACTGTTGATCTTTTGATGACTTTTAATGTTCTCGACTGATTCAAAGATAAACTTTTCAGAATGTTAATGAATTTTAGCATTGTTGCATCGTCTTTATTGTTTTTCTAGTAAATAATATATGAAGTGACATCAGGTCCTGCTGTTTTACTTACCGTGACCGTACTTTGTCATCTTAGTTTGTTTTAGTTTCTGTGGTGGAAAGGAATGCTTCCACGGTAAGTTGTACACTGTGTGTCAAAAATGAAGCAAAATTGTTTTCGTCAGAACTCTGTCAAATTTTCACCAAATTTGATAATTTTTGACATGAAGGTGGCCAAGACAGTAGGATTATGCAAAGTTTACTCGTTGTCCACCTCACCAAATTTATGTCATCGCACTACTGTGTTGAACACAGATGCTCAAAATTGTTGCATAATGTTTAGTTGTTGTCACCAGTAAACAGTAAACTAGGATGTGGTTTGTTTAGCAGAATTATAAGTTTGTACAATAACTCACTTTTAAAATTCCAGAATTTATGCCCAAAGTGTGTCCTGCGTACATGGACACAATGGTGGCTTAGACGCAACGCCACTGGCTGATAGCGGCATCAGGAGTCGACTGGTCAAACTGCACCCACTCATGGATTAGACATGTTAGCTGTTTTGTTGTCTGCTATTTTTAGCATAGTATGTTTAATACCATGAAATTGTGAAATCACAGGTTGTTGTGTTCTCTGTCAAATTTTGCGAGCAATCTGATGCTGATAATCACCACATAATGTAACAGTCTGGAGCATCTGTGTTTCTCATGGTAGTGTGTTGATAGAAAAGTGATGAAGTGGAAAATGAGTGCACCTTACATTCTTTCATCATCCTATCCATTGTTTTGCCAAAAATGATCAAAGTTGGTGGAATTTTGACCCAGTAAAAATAGTTTCTGATTTATAAATAACTGCGTTAATTTGTTATGACAAAGTTATGACAAAAGCAATTTTGCTTTATTTTTTATGAGACAGTGTATATGCCTTACCTATCTTACCTTACTTCCAGGGTTGGCAGGCATTACTTCTGCCCAGTGCAGTGTATATTATAAGTAGGGATTGCAATCCCAGAATCCTGAATCCCTTGATCCCAGCTGTTTTCACCAATCCCAAATTCCGGGATCGACGGTGTCTTAATCCCGGGATTTTGGGATTACAACAGTTGGTTAAAATTATAATTTTTCGCGTGTTAAATAATAGAAATAAGAATTTTAGCCTTGTAGTGAATAAAATATTTTATGTGCGCTACAGTACTACTCCGTGATGTGCACTGTAATTTGTATTTTGAGTTTTGACAGTCACCGTCACTTTCTACAGTTCGAATATACCTTCCGTAGATGCTTGTACTACATTGTATGCATGAAGTAAGTCAATTAAAGATATCAAAATAACGACCAATCTGTAAACCTAATCCTGAAACGGGATCCCGGGATTACAAATTTCTCAGTCCCGGATCCTGGGATTGAGAATTTAATCCCGGGACTGCAATCACTAATTGTAAGTGTACTATTATTTTATCTGGTACCAGCATAGAGCCATGCCACTTTGTTTTTTTTTTATTTTTTAGGTTTTTTCGTTTCGGTCACTTATAAAGCTGGTCTCGATGTTGTCTGTATGCCCTTGAATCCATAGCAAGTTTTTTTCGATTTAGATGAAATATTGGTGTGTTGGCAGGATGAGTCATATGCCATATGACCCAATCCAAAGTCAAGGCCTATGTCATGAATTCTTCAAAAGTAGAATTTTTTGATGTTTAATTTTTATGTTTTTTCTTATTTACATTGGAAGCTAATAGAGGACTACTGATTTCTTAAACTAGGCGTCTAAATTTGATCGGGCCAAATTATTGATATTTGTCAGTTTTTACGCGCGAAAGCAGCTACTGCTTTCAGCATGTTTTAGCCATCGCAATTCTGTCTGTCTCTCTGTCTGTCTGTCTGTCCGTTCGTCTGTCACATGGGTGGATCAGTCAAAAACAGTGCAAGCTAGGATTACCAGATCTTTACCGTCGGCTGCCTGGAAGACTCCAGTATTAGGAACCATAAAGCTTTTCCATAAATTCGAAGGGGGTCATTCCAAACGAGGGTGCTAAATGAGAGGGGGTGGGCAAAATTTGCGATTTTTAGCCAATAAGTCACTGTATCTCAGAAACGGTGCGAGATAGGGCCCAGGTTACTATTAATCACTAATAGGAAGTTGCACACTGGCTCTCGATTGCCACTGAATTCAGTGATCTTGGATGACCTTGAACGCCAAAATAGGAGGTTTTATGGATTTTTTTGGCAATTTCGGGCTGCGACACAAGTCTATGTCATTCATTAGGTGGCGCCACGCAACTACCGTTATGCAATCCAGATAGAGAATTTGGTATTTGTATATTAACTTAGCGTGAACACCCCAATTTTCAGCTAAACTACTGAACCGGAACTGCTATAGGCTTTCACATGTCTCATGAGCGTTAGCTCAAATTTCTTGTTTGTATGAGTTTGTACTTGGAAGAAAATTGCGACATGAGGAGTCGACAATACGTTCCATACAGGGAGAATTATTTAGTTATATTTGTATAGCAGAGTTGTGAAGATTGAAGACTCATACTGCACTGCTGTTGATGCTGGCATCTATTAGCTGATGCATGTGAACTGTGGATTGTCTGCTGCAGTATCATCATTTTTCTGAAGACATCCAGACACGCCAGTATCGGTGTTTGGAGGTGTTGATCGGTGCGGGGTATGGACCTCCAGCAGACATCTGGAGCACAGCATGCATGGTATGGATGCTGTATTGCTGATGTGACAAAATTTTGTAGTTTGGAATTTTTAGTCAACTTCGTAGCAGAAACGGTGCATATAAACATTATACGGGGTGGTCCCCAAAAAATGGCACAAAGTTTATGGTACCATAATTTTGCAACCATACATCACAGAGGCATGCAGTTTTTAGCGAAATGTTTGGAAAAAAATTCATTACGTGATGAAAGTCAGTGTTTGAATGCAGCAGTTAAATATTCTTTGTTATTGCTGCTGACAATTGAACTATGCAAAAACAGTATTACCCTCGACACCGCGGTCCATAAAAACGTGCTTCTTTTATTATTTTTAACAGCTCTGTGAAACATTGGCCAATTTTAATAATTTTTGGCATGCAACATTAGGAAGAAACTTGATGCAAATGTCTGTAGTTTTGGCCACCTCACCTTAATGTTGTTGCTACACTACCATGTGAAATGCCATTGACAGCAATGAATTTCTATCAGGTAGCATATGAATCGGCTCAGAAATTATAAACTGAATAACGACAAACGCAGTTAGCAGTTATTGTCACTCAAAAAATCACTTGTGTCACATTACATTATCTTCATTTCGGCATGTCCTCAGAATGTCCTTCTGCAGCACAAACGCAAGTGGTAGACGTTGACACAATTTGCCAACAGCACATTCAGTAACTGCATGACTCAAACAGCCCACTTGCTGTTGATGTATCATTTCAGTTTGTCGACTTATAAAATAAGGATGAAGCAACAGATTTTTAATGATTTTGTGGTCTCAGTAATTTTCTGAGCCAATGCATGCACTGCCAAGTATGAATTCATTGTTGTCGGTCAAACTACGACTTCTGCATTTCACAAGGTAGTGTAGCAACAACATTAAGGTGAGGTGGCCAGAACTACAGACATTTGCGTCAAATTTCTTTTTAATGTTGCATGCCAAAAATTACTGAAATCGGCCAATGTTTAACCGTGCTATTAAAAAATAAAAGTGGCACGTTTTTATTGATTGCGGTGTTGAGGGTAATACTGTTTTTGCATAGTTCAATTGCCAGCGGCAATAGCAAAGAATATTTAACTTCTGCGTTCAAACATTTACATTCGTCACGTAAAGAATTTCTTTCGGAACATTTTGCTGAAAACCACGACTTTATGACGTACGGTTGCAAAATTATGATGTCATAAACTTTGTGCCGTTTTTTGGACCACCCTGTATTGTTTACAATAATAAGTAGAGCAGAGTATAGCAGCAAGGGTGAAATGTTAGTAAAGACATAATTTACAAAGATGTAAGATTGCAGGTATGTAGAATCACTTTTGCTCCAAATTAATACAGATTAAGATGAATTATTATCTGGGTCTGTGGAGATCATGGAGACAAACTGTTTACAATGGGCAAGGCACATGGAAAGAACTATCTCATGTGCCTGCAATTTGTTTTTAACTGATTCATGGCACATCGTCAGCTGCATTGATATGGTATGATATAATATGTGATCTCTGCCACAAAGGTGCCATTTGGAGTTTCTCTGAAAATTTAACACTTTTGATGACAAAGACAAACATAGGAGTATAAGTGAATTAAAGGTCTTATAAATCTATACAAAGAAGTTTTCTTGTTGGATGATGTTGGAATTGTATAATTTGGAATGTCGTAAGACACCAAAAAAGTGATCGTAAGATTTTTGTTGTGAAATTGTAAGATGTTTTGTGAATTAGCACATTGGTGTACATGTGCAAAATGTCATAAAATTGTCCTAAGATGTTTTGTGAGTTTGGCCCCTGGTTAATATCTGATGAAGTTTTGAATGTGTCAAAACTTCACGGACCACCCCGGTATGTTGATTTGTGTTTGCAGGCATTTGAGTTGGCAACCGGTGACTACCTCTTCGAGCCTCATTCAGGTGAAGATTATTCCCGCGATGAGGACCACTTGGCTCACATAATGGAGTTGCTTGGTCCAATTCCACGAAATATTGCCATGTCCGGCAAATATTCGCGGGAATTTTTTACCAAACGAGGTAAGGCTTCACTCTGAGAAATTGCTGGTACAGTCAGCCAACAGCTTGACTTGTTGTTTTTGCTATTGGAACATGTAAGTTACATAATGAAATACACATGTAGTACGGTAGGTCTGTCTAATTGATTAGGACGTCATCTTGTTTCAAGAATAAGTGCATCATTTGTATTTCTAATTCATAACTAGTGACTTGGTTAGAGAAATAACTGTTGGTCATGTTGATGGCAAGAATTCGGGGTCCGTATCAAAAATTATCAATTTTAATGGCTAAAGTGAAGTAATTAGCTGGTCTTTTAGAATTTCTAGAGGCACGGCTGAAAGCCTGCTACCTCGCCATGAGACCAGAGTTACTCATTTCTTATTTCTTTAGTCTTGTAGTTACATCGCAGATTTTGACCACAAGTCAAAGACGAAATTTTGTCACAGAATTTCTAGAGGCACGGCTGAAAGCCTGCTACCTCGCCATGAGACCAGAGTTACTCATTTCTTATTTCTTTAGTCTTGTAGTTATATCGCAGATTTTGACCACAAGTCAAAGACGAAATTTTGTCACAGGTGTGGATGAGCGAGCAACAATGTGAATAACTGCTTTAACAGAATTTGCATCATGGCAGAAAGTGAGATGTGTATTGATAAACGTTAATTGCAGAATGTTGTAAAATGTTGTTACCGATACTCTAAAAGTGAATGATGGCAGTGTAGAAGTCGCTTACATAGGCATCTCTGCCCCATATTCACAATGTATAGCTGAAAATGTAACAGTACTTACGTGTAAAGCACGCTGTGTTTTTTTTTTGTTTTGTCGGCAGGCGAGTTGCGTCACATTACAAAGCTGAAACCGTGGGGCCTTATCGAGGTGTTGGTTGAGAAATATCAGTGGGACGATCGCAGTGCCTATGAGCTGGCTGACTTTCTCATTCCGATGCTGGACTTTGATCCAACGAGGCGGGCAACTGCAGAACAGTGTTTGCAACATCCGTGGCTGGATGACAACGACGACGACAATGACGATGTCTCCGTTCGTGTTACGGACTTTTGACGGATGCATATCATGACTCGTGTGTGGTCCCGAGCAGAGCATTGCAGCCGCAGCGACATTCCATTGAAGCATGTACACAGCGACGCAGCTTAACTGAACGGAAGTTGCATCTAAGTAGTGTACAAGGTGACATAACTGAACTGAAATGAAATACCAGTTCAGTTGTGTTGCACGGACTGTCCAGTGTGAAAGGACGGGGGGGCAGTTCGGTTCTTTTTATTCTCTCAGTATGTGCCTTTGTGCCGCAGCAGATGCAAATGATCATTTGTACCGTGTGTTTATTGATATTCAGGATTCTATTACACGGTCCATCGGTCCTGCAACACTTTTGTTGTTGTTCGTCCATCTACTGTCTCTCTGCATTTTTTTGGCACCATCATAGGGGACATTGTATTTGTGTTTGATGCAGTCAGCGTATTATGCATAATACTTTCATTTTTTGACGACCCTTCTGTTGACACAAAACACTAGGTAGATAGAGCCATCAGATTATTATGATCATGTCCATGTCCAGAGAAAGACGGACATATATATCCAGATATAACTGCATCTAGCAAAATCGCAGAATCTAAAAGTTTATGTTATGCCGTGTGATATCGTACTTTTTGTTATTGGATGGAGAAATGAGTTGCTACTTTGTAATCTGTTTTACAGTTTCTTGATTATTTTCATGTTTGAGGCAGTTATAGTTGGCAGCATTTAGTTTAATGCAGTGCCTGTAATGATTCGTTAATGTAACACTATATGACATTTCTGTTAGTCCGTCAGCAGACTTGCATATTTTTGTGTCAAGATGTATCAAGTATATCCAGCTTTATTATGGGGCTGTATCAATGCTGTCCGTCTGTCTGTCCCGTGCCTTCACCTAGAGGGAAAACGAAAAGGCCTACGAATACCAAACTTGGTAGGAAGGGTCCCTGGGACACCAGCACCCCGTGGACCAATTTCAAGGTCAATGGGTCAGAGGTCAAGGTCACGGCGGCTAATGAAATACCATTTTACAACTCCGTCTATGGTAGTGGTTTGTTTATGTTTACCGTAGATACACAAATACAATACATAGATATTTATTAGGGATACGTCAATAT
>Ga0209367_1004209_pt1 | contig 19804 bp, 10 predicted proteins | sample WorMetLIZISLAND2_FD_187412 | JGI IMG/M metagenome (GOLD analysis project Ga0209367, IMG submission 187412) | Marine gutless worms symbiont microbial communities from Max Planck institute for Marine Microbiology, Germany - Olavius geniculatus... ...
TATATATATATATATACATATATATGTATATATGTATATATATATATAATTGTAAATTGGTTGCAGTTTTTCTTATACAGTTTAATATTCACATTTAGATAAGGATATCACACTAACGGATGTACATACTTCACTACAAACAGCATATCTCTTCTTTGTCGTGGATCAAGCTTGATTATCTTCCGCAGCTTCAGGCCGTCTTCAACTTTGGAATACAGAGCAACCAGCTCATCTTTGCGAGCAAAATACTTTTTCTTCAGTACAGAATTCACAACATGTATCTTTGGTGCCACGCCATCGAGAGGTTTCATAAGATGTGAGTGGTAGGTGTCCACCCGACACACGAACAAATATGCTTTGCGCTGTATCTTCTTAGTGAGTACGGCAATCACTGTGCCACGGTAAATGATCTTGTCTCCATCCAGTTCTTTTGTTGCCTTCAACTCAACAACAACCTCATCTCCATCAAAACACGGTCCGCAGTTTGCTCGACCGCGAATTTCCAGCTCTCGTATTACATCGTCATTTTCTGAGCTCGACGACACCTCACCTTCTTCTTCTTTTGGAACACGTGGAACTCTGAAACCTTCATCGAGCATTCGACATTTTGCACTGAATGGGCCATCCAAATGAATAGTGCATCTCTTGTACTTGTCTGGCTCTAATACCAACAATGACCGAGCTTCTGCAACCGACTTCAGCGGATAGAACAGTTCTTCTGCAAATGCCTCATCATCACTTGAGACAAGATCACTTGAGCAGACAGTCATTGTATCTTCGAGATCCCCATCATCGTAGATCTCTTCTAGATCTTCCTCGACATCGATCTGACTCTCATCATCAACTGAGATTTCTGGATAGCTGCTGTAACTGCCCGCAGTGCTGTTGTCATCATTGAAAAAACCTTCCAAGTGTTCATCAGATGCATCTTTCAGCTCCGCTGCACTTACTGTTTCCTCTTGCCGTTTCACTTTCACGCGCTTTACTTCCTTAATTAACTCATCAGGAGTCACTTTGAGACCTGACAAATGCTGTCGACACTTCTGAATGGTTTCCACTACAGTGCGCCCTTCATCACTCAAATCTTTGTCATCCAGGTCAATCACGACGTCATTGCCCATATCAACTACCAACTTCTTAGACTTGTCACTCCAGTGATGTCCATTCTGACATTCCGGAACACGACGACGTTTCTCAGCCACTGCATGTTTTCCTTCCTGCCAGCACTCGCGGCAAATTAGTCTAAGTTCAGCCGCTGGCAGCTTCTCCAGTTCCTGACACATCTGCTCCACTTCGTAGTGCACACGCAGTGTCGAGCACCGCAGATCACTAATAAAACCCTCCATGGTAATACTGCTGCCATTCTTCGTGTTAGCAAAGTACTTTGTCCACAATTCCTTCTCAATTTGACTATGCGGAAATAGACAGTGGTTCCCCTGATGACAGGACAAGCCATTATGGATGTTATCACAGATTCCTGATGAAGACTTGAAGCCCAGGGGACACGGTCGAATACAGAGCCATGAGAAATCATCCTTCAAGCTAGATCTCTTCTCTTGCAATGCTAACCTATTCTCCCCACACCCTTTATGTCCCAGTCGAACACGGACATAGCAGACGTCATTGGCAGCACGATCGCCGACTACATCAGGCTGATCATCAATGCAGGAGTCACAGCACAGGTGCACAGTGTAGGACTGGGCTAAGTAACTGTATACTTTCTTTGACACCGGCCTTTCCTTCTTTCTCTGAAAAGGCTTCTGGCCTTTAGCTGAGCTGCTGCCTAATACAAAACATTCCATTCACTGATCAGTGTCATTACTCAGTTCTCACAAAAAAGATAACTACATTGGTCCACAAAATGGTGCCACTTGTATTTTAAATATGAGTCTAGCAAACTTGGTCCAATTTAAATTTGTTCATTGTTAGGTAAACTGCGAAGGAGGCAAAAACAAAACCTTAAATCTATTCTAGACTCCCTTGATATATTTCAATATTAAAATGTTGACCTACACAGCAGTTATTCAACATGAAAATGATAAAAAATAAATATCCATTGTGGATGTCAATACCAGATTTTAATTCACAGCATGCAATAAAAATCACATGACATGCTTGTGCATCTAGTGAGTGTGTGAGTGTGTAGGGTTTAACGTCCCACCTGTCACAGTATAGATCATTTCGGGGATGGCCTTTCCAGGCAAAATGCACATACATACACATAATAATGGAACAGTAAGTTTAACCTTTACAGAAAACCTTATCACGAAACATAAAACACAACAATCTCTAAACCTAACATTGTAAAAACTCATCATTATAATTGTGCATATGTAAGACTAATGGCAGTTCTAATAATCTTCCCTGTTATCCTCCAGACAATCATCAAACTTATAATGCTGTCTATTGGAGAACAGGGGCAGTGCCTCGAGTCATGTATGCAGCATATCAAGCAGAAAATGGCAAAACATTGTACCTACTATCTACAGTCGACTATGGCAAAATGTCGTACACATTACAGTGTTCTTAAAAATGCTACTTAAATAACTATTTTATTACATAACAAGACATAACACAAAGGAACTAGAAATTTAGGGCAAAGCCCAACGTGAATCTGTCCGGCGCCCTAAGTCCGATTGGGGGAAATTAAGGGAGAAGGAAGAGGGGGGGAGAATTTCCCCAGCATCAAAGTCATGTGGCCCGAACTCAAATGCATTGGCATACGCCGAACGCGCACTGTCGACTTAGGGTAGGTCGACATTAGCGCTTATAACTTGGTTCGTGGTGGATGGAATTTCACGAAAAATTTTTTTGTTCAACGCCGAAAGGATCGCTTCCAAATAATGCGACTTAGGGTAGGTCAACATTAGCACTTATAACTTGGTTTGTAGTGGACGGAATTTCACAAAAATTTTTTTGTTCAACAGCGAAAGGATCGCTCTCGTCAACGCTGTTTAGATTATGTCATTATCTTCATCGGTTCCAGAGATATTTGCGCTCAAACTCGAAAGTTATTGTAAATAGCACCGATTTTTGAACGTTTTTTGCCCTCCCAAATTTTAAGAGGGGCGGTGCCCCCAAAATTTGTACTTGCGTTAACACCCCAACATAGAGACACGTCAAGTGCCAAAGTTTCGTTAGACTACACCCCCTAACTCCGAAGTTATAAGCGCTAATTTATTACATTTTAAGCCAATTTTTGACCCCCTTTGAAAAAAGTTGTAAGGGGGGCCGCCGTCCCCGGTGGAGGGTGCGCTAGTAAGACTTGGTCATTCTCTAGCGCGTGTAAAAATTTGGGGGCGCAGCACCACCTAGGGCCGAAATATGTTCTTCCTAAAAATGCGCGAGTTCACATCGAGATCTCCAAGGTTACTGGACCAAAGTTCACCGGACTTGTTTTGCCTAACGCAGGAGGAATCCTGGTAGATAAGGTAAAAATCCGATTTTGAATATCTTCATCCGTTTCCGAGATATTCGCCGTTGAACTTCAAAGTCGTCCGAAATCGGGCTAAATTTTGCATGTTTTTGGCCCCTGAAATTTTTTTGGGAAAGACCCCCCGAAATTTTGGACCGACATTATAAAATAGGGCCTAGTATTGACCATCATGCAAAATTTCACACCAGTCGGCCCACGCATCTCGGAGATCTCGCGCTGGCGAAGAAAACATCTGGGCTAAAACTTAAAGTCTGCTCCGCAAGCTATCACTTCCGGCCGGACTAATATGGGTGTTATTAAGTAACAAACTTTATAAGAACAATAAAAACACACAGAAAAAAGTATGAAAAAAATGCATTGCGCAAAAAGATGTTGTCAATTTTCTTCAACTGTCATAGATAACAGTTAGAATGTTTTGCCATTCTACCCTCGATACGCAATGCTAAATAATGCGTCAGCACATTCAAGAAATGGCATTGCAAAAATATTACTATGATGTTAAATAAAGTCAGCAACACCCAGAAAACACTGGTATTCTATTATTACTTTCAGTCCACTGACACTGTTCATTGGGTGAGAAAGTCTGGCATAGCAATTATCCAAAAAAGTAAAAGGATAAAACAAAAATGAAAATTGGCAATACTAGCATCATGTACAATTACTATCCACATAATGCTGTGATAACAGATACTTAACTGACCACTGGACTGACTTTGCATGGAGCCTGTTCCCGAAAATATCTTCGTTGCATATGTCAGAAGCTCTTTGTCTTTATTCTTGACATCTTTTCTGCCACCTCCAGCAGTTGCTGTGCCAAGTCTTACAACTTCTGGCAAGACTCTATCAGTTGCTGCAGTTTTCACCTCACAAGCTGCCTGGGGCAAATCAGTCACTTCTGGTTCTGCTCCTTTCCTTCTGACTTCCTTTGTTCTACACTTCAGTGACTTGGCTAAAACATTTACAGCAGTGCAATAGCCATATATGTCAATAGCCGAGCTGCAGAATAGTGCAACAGAACCAGTAAAGACAACAGACAACATAAACTTTCATTTAGTAAGCTGGTTATCTCATACAGGGCAACAAGTTCATATCTTGCACAGAAAATGACAAAAAAAATAAATGATTGGTCACCATTTTTATTTACACTTCTTTTCTTCTTATTATTAGATTACTAAAAAGCCATAATGATAAAATTTACTGCAGTTACAAGATAATTATAGATCATAATCACAGCCGACTATATTTAAAGATATAATAACTAACTAATCATTCTCAACTTTGTTGACACTGACTTAACATAATGTACTGCACCTGTACTATTCATTTTGATGCAATAGGTTGAAAATGTGTAGAAGCATTAAAAAGCAACATTTCTGCCACTGGCATTATGTGTTTGTGTCCCTCTACCTTCATTGAAATATTACCGCTTAGGCTCCAAAAGATGCACAATTGTGGAACAGAGTGTGTAATGTGTATAATGGCCACTCAGTCACTGAAAAAACTCAACGTTGGCACCAATCAAAAATGTGTGCTGGGTAGGCTATAAAACTTCCTATTAGCGAACAATAGTAATGGTGGCTATTTTGCATGTGCATGGTTTCCGGAAAACTGCAGATTTTTTACTAGAAAGAGCTGAACCACCAGGTTGAAATTTGGGGATGTTTCCTGTAACTATGCTGCAATACTATGATCCAAGTAGTGATGACACTAAGCTGGTTATGCCTGCAATTACAAGTTCCTAGGTTACCCAACCTACCTGGCCATGATATATTGATACACAAGAACAGACAGTTTGGGGCTTAGGGTCCTGCAGACTAATTATTCTGATCCTGATCCTGATACACTAGCAAAATGTACTTCCTGTTAACATGCATTGTGTGGTAAAAGAATAAAAACAAGAAATCTGAGCTAATGCTCATGAAAAGTGCGAGAGCCTATGGCAGTTCCTGTTCACCGGTAATCTTGGTCTATCTCCATCCATTTCAACGCAGTTCACTCTCTTGGAGCCAAATATCACCAAAAATCAATATTTTAAAGGTTGAAGGTCATTCAAGGTCATCAATGTTGACATTCTTAAGAAGCTCGTCACCAGTGCTTATTATGACAAGCAGCATGTCTGTGCCTATCTGCAACCATTTACATGCTAGACAAGCCAACAGCAGATAAATAACCACTTTTAGAGGGATGCCCCTCTTTGACACCCACATGCGCAGGCCTGCTTGAATCTAGAGGGTCCGGACTTGGACTGCTAAAATCTACATTCAGTGCTGAAAATTTCATATTGAGGTTGTCCTGGTCTATCTCCAGCCATTTCGGCGCAATTCACTCTTAAAATGCATGTTGCAGCTCAAAATCGTGAAAAATTCACTAAAACCCCTTATTTTGGGGGTTCAAGGTCATTCAAGGTCATCGAAGTTAACATTTCTAAGAAGCTCATCAAAACTGCTTGTTATGATAAGCAGCATGTCTGTGCCTATCTGCAACCATTTTCACGTTAGACAAGCCAATAGCGATAAAATAACATCTTTTTAGGAGGGGTGCCCCTCTTTTGCCCTATCGTTCGTGGGGACCCCTTTCACCCAGTGGCATGAAATTTTGTCACGAAACACTAGAGACACTAAGCTATCATATGGTGAAAACCGACGTCTCTATCTCACCTGGTCTTGGATTGGTACCAGGTCGTGACAGACAAACAGACAGACAGACAGACAGACAGACAGAATTACCATAGCTAATATGGGGTATGACTAATTACCGCAACGGACCGCAATGGAGCCACAACGGACCGTAAATGAACAAATAGAAATATAACAAAATGTAAATAAAAACCTACAGTCAGTCAGTAGAATCTAATTATGTCCAATCCTAATTAAATTCACTAAGACTTACTGTGTTGAGTCAAATTTTGGCATATTTGCATTTTAGGCCTATTTTATAACGTATGTTTCCTATGCACAACATTATTCAACTCCAAGGCATTATCAAAAAGAAAAAAAGAAAAAAAGAACGTATTGATTACGGTTATGGTTACGAAATCGTTTGGCCATTTACTTAGTTAATTCATTTTTTTAAAAACTCAGCTAAGGTAAAGACACGTAAACCTGTCTTTTCCGAGGGCGTCCACGTGATAAATTTTCTAGTGAATACAAAGTATAAACGATACATTTCCCACACTACAAAAATTAATATAAAACCTAGCAAATATTTAATTTTATTTTATTGATATTAACTAGACAATATATCAATTAGCAAACACTATGCTTGCTTATGCTTATATCAGATTGCGGTCCGTTGCGGCTCCGTTGTGGTCCGTTGCGGTAATTAGTCATACCGGCTAATATGCGCTATAGCTAGCTAGCTAGCTCTCGTGTGTAAAAAAATGTATACCTGCATTGGCCTTGTATTTGGTCTTCGTTACATCTGCATAATCTTTTTGCTACAAGTTACACAAAGATTTTGAGTAAAATACTGAATATTATTCAACCCAGCCAGATAGTTAACGTAAGTACTTTCGGTTCTGATTAACCATTCTACTTTTCATCAATTACCAACCAATATCATCAGATCACTGTAACTGTAAGTAGTAATTTAACACACTGAAAACGAAAGCTCTGGCTCGAATAACGTAACAGTACGATAAATCCGAAAATATCTGCACTACAGTGAACGTACTTGTAAAATTAAAGTAGAACGCACTGAGTCACACCGCGGATAACTTTGTTTATGTTTACTTTTCCGCAGCTTCCGGTGATGTCACGTTACGCTAGTGATAAATAAGTAACCGCCTCATTACGCCTCAAACTGAAACATCCACTGTCGCGACTTGCAACACAAATTTTCAATAGACCTGAATTTTCAGGACGTCATGACTTCAAAGCTGAAAAATTTAGACGTCAACGTACAAAATCTGGAAGTCATGCAGTAGGCTTACAAGAAAACTCAACGAAAAAACTTAATGCAAAACTACTTAGAACTCAGACCTACTCATGCGTCACTTACGCACCACCAACATAATTAATATGTCGTGCTTTTACGCGCTACAGCTATGCTGTACAGCGCATCTATGGCACGATTGTTGTCTGTCTGTCTGTCTGTAGGTCTGTTTGTCACGGATGTATTGTAGTTAAACGGTGCGAGTCTGCGAGATAAGACCTAGGTTGCTATTGATTATGAAATAGGAAGTCGCATATAATTGGCTTCTAAATGACATGAAACTCATTGGCCTTGGATGCCCTCAAAGGGTCATAACGCACTGTGGTATGCCAATCGTGCGGTATTGTGGCTAAACGATAAGTCGTAAAGGAGTTAGCGATGGTACCGTCGGATAGGGCGCTGGTAACTTAATTCCTATAGGGCCTAGGATGTCAAGCCATGTCTCCATCCGCAGCTTTATGGCCGCAATTTTTAATGGAATGTTTCAAGCTGTATGGCCGTATCTCAGAAAAGGTGAGAGATAGAGCCAAGGTTACTACTAATCACTAATAGAGTAACATATTAGCTTTCAAATGACATAAAAATTAATGACCTTGGATGACCTTGAAGGTCAGTAGTGCAACAGGAACTATATAGGCTGTAACGCGTTTTCCATAGCGACAGTTGGGCTTTCTTGTAAAAACAAGCAGTATTCTAGAGCTAATGCAAAATGAAGGTCGCACTTTCTGGATCAGAACTGTTCACAGAATAAGTTAATATGATTGCCGTACCACGTTTTCATGAAATGAAGTATTTAGAAACACGACAGTTAGCGGAAATCATTGAACTAACGAAACATTCAAAAACAGATTCTGACGTCACCCTGTTTATTATAAACAAATAAACATAATAAGAAGCAGATTGATTTGGACGTCGAGATGTCCACGTCTTAAAATTTAAGCGTGCGGGCTGAAATTTTTGGGCATATTTACGCCAAAACGTCCGTTATTGAAAACCCTGCTTGCAACCTCATGTCATTAGAATCCCCCAATCCAGAGAAACTCGCACTTCGTATAGGCTTTCAAAATATTCGTATTAGCCTGTAGGCAGCTTTCTGCAAAATCAACGCCAAAGAAGCTATAGGAATGTAAAATTCACCTTTTTCAGTAGCGTTTCGGTGTCAGGAAGCCAATCAGGGTCAGCTGCAGACGTATCGACCTGGCTCTTGCTCTGGGCACGTGGAATGTTCTGCTTTACTTCACTCACATGCGACTTCTGCTCCAGCAGAAACTCGTCCTGAGCACACGAATGCCAAGCAAATTAACATTAGACACGACAATTGCAATAAAATAGCCTTGGATAGTTTTTGCAAAAGATCTGAATCCAGAAGAGTGAGCAGTGAGTAGTAATTTTGACGTCCAAGACAGCACTATCAAAACTCGACACACAAAGAATCAGCTTTCGCACATCTACCTAATCCTCACAATAAAACATAGCATGATGCACAAAGTTCAGTACTTCCATCATGATTCATGACAGCAGCAGCAGGTCCATTCGCCGACTGACAGATGCACTAACGGCAAATTCGTCGATGATCCTATCAGAAATCGCGATTAGTTCGACGTTGACGCTAAAACTGCCCCCGACGTCTCACGGCGTGTCTCGTCGACATCTAGGCATGGTTGAAGTACAGCCGACTCTGACTGAACCCAACCAAGACCTGTCCTAGGTAATGTGGGTTCACAGCAGCTGGCGAAAGTCAACGTTTCGGAGGTTCCGGTGGCGTCGGCACGTATCAACGTCTCGGAGACGGCGCGAAACCTCGGCGTCATCGTCGACAGTCAGCTGATGCTGTCTGCGCAGGTGGCCGCCGTGTGTCGCAGTGGCTACCAGACCTATACCAGCTACGGTAGCTCCGATGTCATCTGAAGCCGTCAAGACGCTGATCCAGGCGTTCATTTCATGTCGCCTGGACTACTGCAACTCGTTATTGTACGGTATACGGCATCACCGACGATCTGATGAGCCAGCTGCAGTCGGTTCAAAATGCGGCCGCACGTTTGGTATCGGGCGCTTGACGCTACGACCACGTAACGCTGGTGTTAAAAGAGATGCACTGACTTCCGGTTCGGCGTCGGGTGGATTTCAAGATGGTCACTCTGGTCTATTTGTCACTGTTCGGCATGGCTCCAGCTTTCCTGGCCGCCGACTGTCGGCTGGTCTCCGACGAAGGTTGTCGTCAGCTGCGTTCTTCCAATTCAAAAACATGTGTCGTCAGACGGACCTACATCAGCTATGGAGACATATACTTTGCTGCTGCAGGGCCGAGGCTGTGGAACAAGCTTCCAGCTCATCGGAGACGACTTTGAACAGTCTAATAAGCAGCTGCTGAAAACATTTCTGTTTAGGTGCTGAGAGTGCGGCGCATTGTGGCTAACTGTTGAATGCGCCTACTAAGTCGTCGTACAGTCGTACTTACTTACTTACTTATTTACTACCGAGTTTGCGTTCCGCGGGCTAAATAAGCCCCAGATTGCTGAGTCGATTAGCTCCAGTAAATACCCGCAAGTATCGATAACTTAAACTCTACGCAATACAATACTATATTCGTTTAATGCGAACGTAGACAGACCGCTACGAAGGTTACAAAAGCTAGTATACACAAAACATAACTGTGACTAATATTACAATTTATAACTATACAAAACAATACGATACAATAATTACGCCAGTATTAACAGTCTGTAGGTTGCAGGGTGGAGGGGCAGTAGAATATAGGCCTAGAATGTGCAGTTAAAAATCTAACAAATACTAAAAAAAATACAAAGATTAGTGTAATAAAATAAGTGTGGTAAATAATAAGCTAATAAATGTCTTTAAACAGCATTCTGGATAACAAGTTTTTATCGTCTGTTTTAAGTTTTAACATTCAACGTCCGGTCGTGCGGTCTTTGTCTTAGGCTGTAGTCATGCGTAGTTCTTTCAGGTAATAGTTTATACAGAACGTCATGTTCATTGTTAGTAACGTTACAAAACAGATTGTCATCGTTGTCGAAAAGCTGCGCTCTGCACAGTCTGCATGGCGGACTATCGGAACCGTTTCTTTTCGTCGAAAAATTTTCTTCCAAAAATACAAAATTTTGGGCTGAAACTTTTATACTTTGGGAACATTAAATTTTAGTAACAAAGTTGAACTTCTGAGCACCCATAATCTCCTTTGTCAGAAATTTGCATTTGTCTGTCCAAAAATTACAACTACTTGTCCCCTACTTTTGTAACCCACGGCCCCGCTGAAACAAAAGCAAGTCAGAGAGCACACGCGATGAATTGAATAAATTCGGTTGATCGATGCGCCGCGAATTTACGGGCGCTCGACGACAGACGCTCAATTATTGCATCTTGTCATTGTCATGGCAATTTTTTACGCGCTACAGCTACGCTGTATAGCTCGTCTATGTCGTTTTTTAGTCCGTACGTAACGGATGTATTGTGGCTAAACCGTGCGAGACAGGGCCTAGGTTGCTAGCCTATTGATCACTAATAAGAAGTCGCATATTGGCCTTCAAATGACATGAAAATCATCGACCTTAGATGACCTTGAAGGTCAGTACTGCAACAGAAACTGGTATAGGCTTTAGCGCATTTTTTCCTAGCGACACCTGGGCTTTCTGGTGCAAACTATTATTGTCTTTCTGCTCACACGGAGAAATCAAATAATAATAAGCCGTAGTTAACAACAACAAACAACTATGATAACAGCAATATCAACGATAATGACGCCCAGCATAATATCAAGTAAACCTATTATGAAATTATATACAGTTATATGTTATTATAGAGTATTAGAATTAAAATAATCATAAAATTAATAATTAGGCCTATTTTAGTGTAGATAAGCTGACGTCATTGCTGTTTCTGGTCGATTTCCTGGTCGCTACCCCAGTCAACGTCATAGGCTTACGCCATTCATACCACCATATTCCCCGTCCTTCAATAGACAGCATTCTGAAATTAATGACGGTCTGCAGGATAACAGGGAAGATTATTACAACTACCATTATTGTTAATTACATATGCACGTGTATAATGAAGTTCTTTCAATTTTCGGTTTAGCTCGTTTTTTGTGTTTTGTGTTTCTGTAAAGGTTAAACTAACTGTTCCATTACTATGTGTTTGTGTGCATTCTGCCTGGAAAGGCCGTCCCCGAAATGACCTATACTGCGTCGGGCGGGACGTTAAACCCTACTCACTCACTCATACCACCATACAACCTTGTCCTTGTCCCACAAACTGATATGCATATAAGTCTACCTACCTGTGCGTAAAGCGCGAGTCCTTTATCGATGTCGTGCAATATTTTATTGCACAGCGCCAGTTTATTCTCAGCCGTCAAATCATTCACAGACAACTGACGCACGCCAACTCTCACCGTCACGCGATACAATGAAAGCGAATCTCCTCCAAGACCAAATGCTAAAACAAACATCACAATTTCCAACTTACGCGAGTCGGTTTTTAACGCCCTACAGCCATAGCAACTGTCGTCCGTGTGTCTGTCTGTAACTAACGTATTGCGGCTAAACGGTGATAGATAGGGCCAAGGTTGCTATTAATCGCTAATAGCAAATTGCATACGCTCTTTCAGATAAAATGAAAATCGTCGATTTTAGATTACCTTGAACATCAGTACTGCCACAGGAACTGCTATAGGCTCTAGCGCGTCTTCCCTAACGACAGCTGGGCTTCTTGTTTGTTATCAGTTAACTGAAAAGCATACCAGAATATACTGTCAGCTGAGTAAATGACTAATTAAAAATTCATGTTTACAACAGCCCTACAGGAAAAAAATAATTCGCAATGCACGCATAGTAAAAACTCTAAAAGCAGTACACTGCGATACACAAATTTTCAAAATTCAGCAATATGAAAAAAGCAACACGCGTGAAGTCAGTATTATATTATATACACATAAAACTTTTTACCGTCTTCAACGTCTTTGCATGCTTGTTCAGAAAAGTTCTGCAGAATGAAAAAAACACATTGCCACAGAAACATACAGCTTAATCTAATTTAATAAACTAATGTCAAATAACAAACACTAAATACCATGAGGCTTAAAGCTAGTATACTGAGTGATGTTTCTCCTGCTAATAAAGTGACATCAAACAACAACGTCAACAAAAAAACAATGAAAGGTTGTAATTTGATGAATTTATTATAACTTATTAAGTTACGTTTCAACCTATGAGTCTTTTAAAGACATCAAACAGTAGCTTTGTCATCAGCCTCTGGACCCCGCTTGGAGTTCTGGACCCTCGTTACAGGCTCGCGCTCCGTGATCGCCATGATCATGACCCGCCTTACCGTTTGGCAAATTATCGTCTGCTAATTGACATCGAATATGATAACCCTTAAATTCAGCTAGTATTCAGGCCCTGTTGAATTTCAGTCCACTACACTTTTACCAGGCTAAAATTCTATTTGCACTGAGACTTATCATACCACGAAAGCTGGATAATTTATGAAGTAACACTATAAATTAGCTTTTATAGCCTGATGTAACGGACTAGCACAGCGCATAAAGAATACTTACCAGTTCAAGAGACAGCTCGGCATGTTGTACCAATAAATCGACCAAGTCATCCGGCTTGATGAGAAATCGATTCCTTGACCGCATTGTATCTCCAAGCACAGAACACTGTGAGGAAAGCAACAGCGCACCAAACGTTGAATCGGGTTCTGCCTTTAGCTTCTGCATCAATTGCTTCTTGGTGCTTAAATATCGCAAGACGTCCTGTCAACCGGCACGACAGATCGACGTACAAGTCTCTGATAAAACCTGGGTTTCATCCAACGCGACTCATTCTTCTATCAATGCGTTATGGCAGCTGCTCGTTTGCGTCTCTTGCGTTTGATGCGTACTTTCTTGCGTACTTTGCGTTCTTTGCATACTTGTTTTAATCGCTTGCGTACTTTTCTTGCGTCTACTGCATCTATTGCGACAAAAAGTTATAAAAATCTTGTTTATAGTTCCTGCATGATGATGCCCAACTCAGAGCCGCCGCCATATATGGGATTTCAGTCCCATAGCGTTGCATGCCACCCGACACACGTGAACGCGCCCAGCCTCGACTCCAGCCATACAAGCCGGTACTCGATTTACCTACCCCGGAGAGATGAAAGGCTGAGTTGACACTAGTACTAAATGCTCACTTCTAGATCACAGCAGGTGGTCCGTTAATTTCTTACTCAGCAATTCCTAACCCTAGCTCGTGCTGTTGTGCGGCTCTAGTAAATGACTGAGAACCTTAGCCTATACTAGGCGCTGTAACCCTAATCCTAACCCTAACTGTAAGTAGGCGGCTTCTAAAAATAGTGCTCCTACACCAGGCCGTCAATCAGGATGTGACGGATAGACACACGGACAGATGCCCAGGCCATGGCTAAGACGCGCGAAACATTACATGTTGTCGCGCGTAAAAACGAAAACAACATTGCTATTGAGATGTCACGCCACGGCGATAGCAGCGGCGGCGCCATGGCGTGACGTCAAAACAGCAACGAGTGACGTCATGCATGCTGAGTCATTGATGTGCGCAGACACACACTGCAGACACACAGTCACACAGAGTGATTACATTTCCTCCGCCAGTTTACTACGTTCACTTTGGGAGAAAAAATTATTCACAAACCTCGTAAACGTTATCAAAATTTCTTGACAGCCAGTCGATGAAGATACGAAAACAACCAGTGCACTTATCAATAAGAGATTGATCAGGATTACGAGAGCAATAGACCGCTGCAATCAAAACAGATAACAACATAAATATTAGTCAAATAAAGCAGTAAAACATCTGGAAATGTCTCACAATGCCAAGACTGTCAAGTACTAATATATGAAATGTAAGTCGCAAAAATAAAACAATGATTTTGCGGATAATCATGCCATCATGGACTATTATTTTATCGCTCAGATAAGCCTATATCACAACATATATAGCCTAACCTCGTACTCGTGGGTATGCTGTGCCTATATTTCGTATCGCCCGTGCAGCCGACAGTGTAAAGCCTAATGAATGTATAGTTCAAACTGCTGAAAAATACGTTGTAATGGTCCAAATAAATCTAGTTATTGTAGCATAACAAGTCGTCATTTTCATGTGAAAACTCAAATGAAAACTATTAAGAAATAATAATAAATCTGTCAACATGTTGTGACAAAGAGCGAACTGACGTAAAACAATCAACAACAAATGAGTATGACAAAAAAATCAAGAAACATAACGCGCAAATTACTTGTAGGCCTACCTTTGTCCATCTCCTGTACGCTTTCAATCATGTTACTCTCGCCTTTCTGCAAACAAAAACAATACTCCAAAATTAGCAGAAATAGCAACCTATCATAGTTCTACAGATCTAGAATAGTGTCACATCTTTCATCCAATGCAACCCCCCGTACACCTGCTCCAACGTTTAATCTCCCCTCCCCGCCCCTCTTCTTCTCTCACCTCAAGCTATAGTTAAGTGCTGCATTGCCTCAATGACAAATGACGGTATCCTTACATGGGTGCCCAAAAATTTTATTCAAGGGAAAAAGGTTGAGGCATCGAATAGAGTGAGAAATAGGAAGTGGTATTTCTACCAACCTATTAAAACTTGAGGAAGATCCCATAGTAGAGTCCGGGGAAGCACTAGCCAAAAGTAAATTTGGTGCATTTTTAGCCTTACGAAACACTTTTGGTCAAGTTCTGGTCCAACGATGCCCCACTGAATTCCTAAAAGTTGCCCCCTTGCAAAAAGAAAGCGTAGTCCTCAGTGGACGTAGACGTCTTTAGTTCAAACACTAAAAGTTTAAAGAAAAACGACAGAAAGACACGATGAAACAGCAATTCAATAAATCAAACATTCGTAAATTACTGTAGCCTACAATGTCACGTGGCCACTATTCATAGGCGGATTTAGAGGGAAAGGGGCCATGACTCCCCCAAGATGCCAAAGTCGCTTTTTTGCCTAGCATATGCAGTGCATTTCTGCAGTAAAACTAATAAAATTTACAATGCGTGTTATCGCAGACAGAATTTTCGTATAAGCTTACCAGATGGTATATGCATATCGATTTGATCTCGTACAGCCGGGTCTTGTACACTCTAGCTTCAGCGGTTAAACACGCATCGTTCTCGTCGCCGTATTGTATGCCGGCATCCAGCGTACTCAGCGCGCCGACAAAGTCGTCTTGACGCCGAAACATCTCAGCCTGCGTTACTGCACGTCGCAATGTCTCTTCAACTTTACTTTGCAACATCTTCTATATAAACCACAACACAAAATTTCATATCAGCAGTGTTGCAGACTGAATAACAGTAAAAAACACGCCTATGAGATGCCAAATATTTCTGATATGGTATATGTGTAGCACGCTCGTACGTTTAAATTTAGCTACGCAATTTAACCACAGCAGTATTTTTATTTTACTAGAAATTACTACTATTATATAGCGCCTGTACCAGTATTAAGCGCGCCATCGTCATTTTACTTTTTCGTTTTGCTATTTTAATTATTCAACCAGATAGGCTAGCAATAGCAACCACGGTTTTATTTAGCACCGTTTCTGCATGAGATACGATGACTGTAGTAGACAAAGATCGTAATTTTTTTCTACCCAACTCGTATTTCACTTTTTGCTTAAAGTGTATTTTTGAATATAAATAAAACTTGCACAGCACGGCAAAGTCTATCTGAAGGTAAAGATTTTCAAGTCGTAGTTTGCGTCGTTGTCACTTTTGACACATATGGGCACGTAGAAGACGGACAAAAGGACGCCACCGGACACACATAGCCTAGCCGACGATAACAGCGCTTGCAGAGCTTGCTACGGCTACGCTATACGCTAATACGTTAGATGTTAAAAGCACATTAAATGGAGGCAAAGACAGACAGGAGAAATCTGGAAGAATGAAAGATACGGTAGGCTAAAATAAGTCGGCTAGATTAGACAAAAAAGACAAAGCTTTTAATTTGTCCCAACTACAACATTTAAAATTGAGGGCAGCGCCTGTAGGCGTTTGTAAGCCTTGCAATTTAGGCTTGATCATCAGAGATAAAAATGGGCGATCACACAGTGGACCATGATCCACATGATCCATGACCCTCAGTATTCTCAGTTTGGCGAACCAAAAATCGTACATCAAAATTAGACCCCAAGCCTCCAGCTATGATAATACACGTAAACCCCCTAGTCCTGATTGCGTGGGTGAGGAGTTTCTGAAGAACAAAGCATCGTAGTGGCTAGTCGTAGAGGAAATATTGGTTTACCGGTTACTCGACTTACTTAAAGCGCATACAGTGCAAAGAAACTGAACTGAATGAACTCAATTTGTACACTTCGCGGAATGGACTGCATGAGGTGAACAGCATTGACATTAGACTATTATTGCAGTTTAGTTTAGTTCGTTCGCTTTGTGCCGTCCATGCAACACAAATGAACTGTTTGGGCATTTTAGTTCAATTCAATTAGGTTGATTTCTATCGTTTTGTACATTTCCTTAGTATACCTGCATTACATTCTTGCTTAATTTCATGTTAAATCATTATTATCTGTCCCATTGCTATAGCACAGCACATGGGACAGATTATAAAATCACTTGCGTCTGTCTGTCAGTCTGTCTGTAAACACTCCTACGGCCGCAAGTTTGATTCGGTTTTGATGAAATTGTGCACAGTGATTCGGGGCCAGAAAAGTAAAATCGAGTTCGTTTGAAATAAAAATCTGACAACTCCTTCCCCTATTTACCCCATTTTAAAAAAATGCATTACGGCCTATGGGGACTCCAAAGCGGTATAACTCGGTCCCCGTAAAAGATAATTGCGCGTTGTTTGCATCTATCCCCTATTTTGGAGAAAGGGCTATCTGATGGTCATTTAAATTTTTCCCCTGACGACCCCTGTTGCCATGGCAACGACTTTTGGGACAAAATTGACTACAACTCGGCCACCGTGATAAATAATTGCTTCATGTTTGCACTTACCCCCTATTTTCAAGCCCGCGCTATCCGATGGTGTCATTTAAATTTTTTCCCTGAAGACCCCCGTTGTCATGGCAACCAACAGTTTTTATTCAAAGACAAAATTGGCTGCAGGCTCACAAGAGCGTCAAACGCTGAAACGCAGCTGCTAGGCTATAACTAGGCTATAACGTGGCAATGGGACAGATACCTCGTTTCACAGAACGAAATTTCTAGTTTAAAATATAAATTCAAAGCTCGATATACAAATTTACCGCTGGTAACTGTGGACAGAAGCTTTCTTATACAGGGTGCGGCAAAAAAGTGGACCCCTAATTTTTTTGCCGTTTTCTCAGCAACCGTTTGGGATTTTAATATGATTTTTTTCCGCTTTATTAACTGAAACCTTCTACATCTAACTGCCGAGTAAATTGTGATTCTATTGATAAACAACGAAGTTATAGATTTTTTAACATGACCGACTACCGATTTTTCGGCATTCAAAAATGTTCACGCTAAAAATGCTATTTAATTTTTAAAAACTGGTTACACGTTACTGCCGATGACGTCACAGTGACATTTTGATAAACAACAATTTATATTGTTTATAAATTTTCATTAAATTATCCTTCCTTTAAAGCAATCGCTAGCTATCCACCGGATTCATCTTCCAGCAGAACGGCGCGTCAGCACACAGCGCGCAACGCCGCGCAGCGCACAGAACTGGCTGCGGGCCAGCTGTCAAGATATCATCACAAAAGACCAATGGCCTCCAAATTTGTCGAATATAAACCCAATGGACTATCACGTATGAAGTGCAATGTTGGAGACTTACTGCAAGCTTAAAACAAACCTGAAAACAATCGCCAAACTCAAGGAAGCGTTTCAGGTTATCTGGGACAACCTGCCACAGGGACCGATCGACAAGGCTGTAAAAGATTTCTCAAATAAGGCGACTGGAGGCTAGTGTTGTAGCTTAGAACTGGCGGTGAACACTTCGAACATTCGCAATGACAAAGGAATTCTGGCAACTGATCATTATTTAACTGTGTTGTTTCAACGATGTTATTAAATTGGTATTGTAGCCGGAACATTTTTGAATGCTGAAAAATCGGTAGGCGGTCATGTTAAAAAGTCTGTAACTTCGTCATTTTTCAACAGAATCCAATTTTACTTGGCATTTGAATGTAGAAGGCTTTAAGAAATAAATCTGTAAAATTTCAAATTAAAATTCGACACGGTTGCTGAGAAAACAGCGAAAAACTTTAGGAATCCACTTTTTTGCCGCACCCTGTAAGTGTGCTACAGATGTCACATTTACCACGTAGGCCTTATTATAGCTGTCAGGGCTGTTCTTTATTTCTGTAACCTATAATAGTTGCTGAAACCAGTTTTGAGTGTGCTTGAATACGGAATGTATGCCCAGACATCAGTCCCAGCCGTAGAGGCTCATTAAGCATTCTGTAAAACAACGAGACGCGGGAGCCGCAATGTAGGCCTATATAATGCGTGAAGACACAACAAACAGCGCGTTTCCTTAGTTGCAGCAATCGGTCGATCGTAACGCATAATTTATTGTAACATTTCGCTGGCCAACTGTTTTTACGCGCGAAAGCAGAATGCTTCGTGCGTCTTAGGCATCGTCTGGGCGTCTGTCTGTCCGTCTGTCACACTCGTGATCTGTATCAAAACGGTGCAAGCTAGGATCACGAAATCTTCACTTGGGCTGCCCCAAGGTCTCTAGTTTATCGCGACAAAATTTCGTGCCACTGGGTGCAGGGGTTCCCCTCGAACGAGGGCGTCAAAAAGGGGTACTCCCCTTAAAAAACGTCATTTTGCCGTTATATATTGGCTCGAATAATGTGAAAACGGATGCAGATAGGTACATACATTTTGCTTATCATAACAAGCACTGGTGACAGGCTTTTTAAATTTATCAACATCAATGACCTTGAACGACCTTGAACCCCTCAAAAAGAGGTTTTTAGTGAATTTTTCGCAATTTTTGGATGCAGCGCACATTTAAACACTAAATTGCGACGAAATGGCCCGAGACAGACCAAGACAACCTGCGTATGAAATTTTCAGCATTCAACGTAGATTTTAGCAGTTTAAGTCACGACCCCCTATGTTCAAGGAGGCCGGCGCAGGCGGGCGTCAAAGACAGCTACCCCCCTAAAAAGTGGTTATTTTACCGCAATTATCTCGTGTAGCGTGAACACGGTTGCAGATAGGCACGGACATGCTGCTTATCATAACAAGCACTGGTGTCAGGCTTTTTAAATTTATCAATTTCGACGACCTTGAATGACCTTGAACTTTCCCAAAAGGGGTTTTTATTGAATTTTTCGCAATATTTGGATGCTGCGCACATTTCAATACTGAATTGCGACGAAATGGCTGGAGTTAGACCAAGACAACCTGCATATGAAATTTTCAGCATTAAACGTAGATC
>Ga0209367_1004210_pt1 | contig 19800 bp, 11 predicted proteins | sample WorMetLIZISLAND2_FD_187412 | JGI IMG/M metagenome (GOLD analysis project Ga0209367, IMG submission 187412) | Marine gutless worms symbiont microbial communities from Max Planck institute for Marine Microbiology, Germany - Olavius geniculatus... ...
CCCGCATTTTCATGTCTCGTATTTTCATGTCTCGCTTTTTCCTTACCTGTATTTTCATGTCTCGTATTTTCACGACTTGCATTTTTGATGGTGCCGAAATTTCATTTCTCGCATTTTCAGTCGCCCCATCACGATATGTTTCTAGAACGAATATCAGGCTTATAGTGTGGCGATTGCACGGCATGTCTGTCTGTCTGCAGGCAATCTACGACGAGTCTTTCATATCACTGTACAACGTTCTTTACACGTCACTGCCAGTGCTCGCTCTGGCTGTGTTCGATCAGGTCTGCTGCACCGCCCCCCCAACACTCGGCACTATCACTCAGCTCCCTTTAGGTTGAAGTCATCCACTCCCAACTACATTGTAGTTGTAATACGTCTCTACTGGTTTTCGACTAGCAAACCAACATATCCACGTCACTGGTGTTGTAAGTAGGTCTATAGGGCTAGCTCATTTTTCTGAATTGACCATATTTTTATTTACATTGTCACCTATCTCTCTGTAGTGAATTACATCTAAAATACTTAATTGTAGTGAAGAGACCGTCCGATACCGTTTGGAGCGTGGAGTGTTTCGGCTTGCCTGGTTTGCACAAAAAATGGAAAAAGTCTGAAGCTTTTATTAGGTCTGCTTTGTTCTCACTGACACTTGATAATTGAGATATTTCGTTGCTTTATTTGACATTTTGTGTTTTTATTGTTACTGGTATTCACGTGTCAGTTGTGACATGGTGTTTTTGTGCATTGTTGCTGAAATAATGTTTTTTCGCTGCTGCCGTGTTTTGTTTTGTCACTGAAGTATTTTTATTTTCAGCCAATCCGTAAAAGCCGATGCGTGTAAATAATATTTCATAAAAATGCAGTGCTTTTTACTGATTAGTTTCTGTGTTTGAAGTTTAGGTTTATGGGCAGATGTAAGCGCCATTAATTGGTCATTTTGTTTTTTTGCGCACTTTGTTCAGTACATGTTATGTGTTGTATTGATATTGTGACCGTTTTTGAAAAAAATGAATGCTGATAATGATGATGATAATTTAACAAAATCATAATTCACAACATCATCAGTTCGTTTTCACGATGATCATTTTGCTGCGCCGACGCAATAATAAGTTTTGTGATGTGCGGATGTTCAGGACGTTAGCGACAAGTACTCGTTACATTATCCGAAACTGTATGCGCCCGGTCAGCGCGATCTATTCTTCAACAAGCGCGTGTTTGCGCAAAGTATCGGCGAAGCGATCGTGACATCTCTAATTCTGTTCTTCATACCGTTCGGCGCTCTGTCGGACTCGGTTAACTCTGGCGGTATCGATATCGGTAACCGAACATCGTTCGGTGTTCTCATCGCGAGTATTCTGATCATCACCGTCACGCTCAGGGTCAGTATAGAGCCAGTATAGACCCATCTACCTATTGGAAATAAACAGCCGCAGTCTACACGGTCTACATTTTATGACTATGCATTAACAGTCTGTTGTTCGTACACCTTTTGTATTTAATAACGGAAGGCAATAATACTTTTCATGTACTATAGTCGGAAATAATAATTTGATACCATAAATGCTTGTGGCTAGATGGACATTTCTTTATATCGTACTAGGCCTATATGCCTATTGCGTTATGTTTCATATGCTATAGATCATTATGTTAGCCTATATATTGGCTGATTTTTATGAAATTAGTTGTAAACATTAGTTTGGTAGGTTAAGGATAAACGTGCGGTATATATTCCGTTTTGAATTGCACTGTATTTTGATGTTATTGACTTTCGGAGCGGCAGACCGCAGAAGGTCAACGAACATTAACACTGCGAACACTGCAAGTCAAAAAGGAATATGCCACACGTTTATTCTTCATATACCAACCAAACTATTGAAACTGTGTGAGCATATTAGCGCATATCTTAGAGTTAGACTATAGGCCTATGTAATACTACAACGTTGTGTACAGTGTGCACTGGAGACGTCTTACTGGACGGGTTTCAATCATTTCGTCGTCTGGGGCAGCATCGTCTTCTACTTTGTCTTCATCTTCACGTTCTATTCGGAGCTGTTCGGCTATTCGTACATGGGCACGGCGACGACTCTGATGTCGACGTCGACGTTCTGGTTGAGTGTTCTGCTCGGCGTCGTGCTGCTGCTGTTTCCCGTTGTTCTGTGCAAACTCTACGTGCGAGAAACTGCGCCGACACTCGCCGACAGGGTACGCACCGACAGCCAGTATCAGTGTTACTGTCAGTCATTGGTTAATGTAATAAAAAATAAAAAATACAGTATTTATATAACGCTATGAAGTCTGAAAATACCGAGGCGTTTATGCCGCCAGAAGTACAGAAACTGCGGAGCAGAATAGACCGATTTACTTGTAGTACTTCATGATTATTAATCGGTTTATAAAAGGGGAAAAGACTTACGGATATCTATCTGCCCAGCCTCGGATAACGGACAACCGTCAACCGCCACCTTTACTTTCTTAGTACCTAAACGTAATATGTCCGTCGATGCGATTTTGGGGCCAACCGCTAAGCTGTAAGGTCGACCCTTTGTCGTCGTTGTCGTCTTTCTGTCTGTCGTCCGTCTGTCACGGATGTATTGTGGCTAAATTGTGCAAAATAGGGCTTAAGTTGCTATTGCTCACTAATAGGAAGTCGCATATTGGCTTTCAAATTACCTGCAAATCATCGACCTTGGATGACTTTGAAAGGTCATAACGCACTATGTAATGCCAATCGTGTGGTATTGCGGCTAAACGGTAAGTCGTAGGGGGTCTGCGGTGGTACCATAGGATAGCGCGGTGACAATCCTATAGGCTGTCAACAGTAATTATGTGTCCATCTGCAGCGGTTTCGCCGCATTTCTCTGTAATTGGAAGTCGGACGCTTGGCTTTGGACGTAGGTGGTTGCGGTCGGCCCGCCCACGTACCCTAACGACACCTAGGATTTTTGTTGGTGATCGCCTCACTGTAAATTTCTGTAATGTGTTTGTTCTTCAGGTGCGGATGAAGCAGCTGATAAGACGACAGCCTGCTCGGCGAGGACCTCGCGTCCTGCGCAGGGCGTCCACAGTACGCGGTGTCTCGGCGCCCAGCATGCGTTCACTCAGGTCCGGCTACGCGTTCTCGCATCAACAAGGTTTCGGCGACCTCATCACCACCGGCTCGATGATGACGGTCCGACCGCGACCGCCCAGCACCAGGATCAAAGGCCCGCTGCCGCGCTTCACACCGCGCCAAACGTCCATCACCGTGTACGACGAGCCAGACAGTAGACGACGTCAACGTCGACGACGACAACGCACCGCCGATCACACGGTACGTGGCGTTCAGCTGTCTACGGATGACATTTTTGTTATCATGACTTTTTATTTTTTGTTATTGATGTGTTGAAGTTGTAATGGGTGGACCGGACACTATTAATTTTACATTATACGGGGCAAAGCAAAGAGCAATTTTGCAGCGTGAACAGAATTGGTGGAAAAAAGAAAAAGGGGATAAGATGAAGGCAGAATAGAGAAGGAAATGCAGCTATCGCAGATACAGAGATTACGGACAGCTGCAACAGCAATAGGCCTACAATGATTCCATCAACTGCTTTCTTGAGTCCGTGAAAAGGTCAACCATTTCTCCAAATTTTATTCTACACTCAGTGTTGCTTTCGCATTAACCGGATAAAGCTTTTTTATGTAAAGTTAAAATATTTATAATATTGACCTCCTGACGTGAGACAGTATTCTATAACGTTGTTAACATTTTTGGATCAGGTTACGAGCGAAGTGATGTCAGGCGGTTCTACGCTGTCGGCGACGAGTTCAGGCCTGGGCAGCAGTCCGGCGACGTGCGTCCCACACCACGACTACGTCGAGGAAGAATTAGACGTGGAAGACGGAGAACTGCAGACCAAGAAGCTAGTGTCAGCGTGCAACAGCGCCGTGCGGCGTCTGTCGTCACCACTGACCAGTGACTGCAGTGACCCGATAGAACTCAACCGACTGCAGGCTTGGCAGGATGATCAAGACAGCCACTCTGACGACATCGTCCAACAGGCGACGTCACCGCGCCGCTAGCCCGGCGTATAGGCAGGCCCGTCGAGACCCACAGCGGGCCCCGGGGAAACATTCTCGCGGGGCCCCTCTGGCAAGAAATTTTTTGAATTTTTCTTTTTAAAATAACGCACACTTGTGTACTTTATATTTTTGAGCGACGGCGGGGCCCCCAAACGTCGCTTGGTCCGAGGTAACTTACCCCTGCTCCTCTTCTCGACGGACTTGCGTATAGGCCTCCATCGGTAACCGGGCAATTACTCCTGTCCCTTAAAAACAAAAAAATAGTATATTGTGCTCCATTTCCCGGAGTGAGAATAATGTCAATAAAAATTTTCCCCTTAGAAATTCTATCCTTTCTTTGCTGTCGATCAGGGAGGAGATCTATAGATGGACGGATATGTGGATAGAATTGCGGAGTAAAATGCGTCAACCGGAAAACGTGGGAGGAAAGAAAATTAATTTTGCCTTCCCGTGGAAAATTTTCTGTGCACTGAATGGCCTATTTTGTGCTGACGTGCCGTTAAGAAACTACTCACTCATTCTATGCACGCAAATGCTGGTAACCGCGTTAAGCTCTGAGTTCGCTCCGCGCGCGTTCAAGTGACAGAACGACGAACAACAACGCCCACTTAGGGTTTTACAAGTAATCTGAGCAAAGCTCACGAGACGCGCGACAGCAGCGGTTTTGCCACCGGGGCAATCAATGTAAGCCCCTACAGCGTGCAATAAAATAACAATGCAGCTTGAATGAGTACCCAAACTTGAAGCGTCCGTACGGAATAGTCCTTGAATTTATGAGGTTAAAACTTAGACAGCTAAAAACGTGCGTTCTATGCTAAAAAAAACTCACACGCAAGTTGTCCACATCTATCTCCAGCTATTTCGGCACAATTCATTCTTAAAATGTGTGTCGCAGCCGGAAATCGCCAAAAAAAATTCACTATAAACCTCTATTCTAGGGGTTTAAGGTCATTCAAGGTCATCGATGTTGACACCATTCAAAAGCTCGTCACTGGTGCTTGTTATAAGCAGCATGTAGGTGCCTATCTGCAACTGTTTTCACGCTAGACGAGCCAGTAGCAGTAGAATAACTTTCTACGGGTGTATCCTGCTCTGACGCCCGCTTGCGCAGGCCCCTCTGAACGTAGAAGGTCGGGACTTGGACTGTTAAATTCTGCGTTTAACGCTGAACATTTCATTCCGGGTTGTCTTGGTCTATCTCTAGCCACTTCGTCGCAATTCACTGTTAAAATGTGTGTTGCAGCCAAAAATTGCAAAAAAATCACCAAAACCCTTATTTTGGGGGTTCACGGTCGTTCAAGGTCGTTCAAGGTCATCGATGTTGATAGAACTAAAAAGTTCACCATGAGTGCTTGTTATGATAAGCAGCATGTTTGTGCCTATTTGCAACCGTTTTCACGCTATCCCAGCCAACAGCAGTAAAACAAAGACTTTTAAAGGGGTACCTTTTTTACGCTCTTGTTGGAGGGGTATTCTTTCACCCAGGAGGCACAAAATTTCGTCACGATGAACTAAAGTTTTTGTGCAGCCAACAGTGAAGATTTCGCGATCCCAGCTTGCACCGTTTTGATAGGGCTCAAGGGTGTGACACACGGACAGACGGAGAAACGGATGGACGCCTCGATAATAGCTAAAACGCGCTATAGCATTACGTGCTGTCGCGCGTAAAAACAAGCAAATACGTCGTTGCACAGTGCCGTCATGTACGCGGGCGTCCGTCTAGTTGCTGAGGGTTTTGAGTGCCTAATAATAAGTATGTACGCTAGATGTGCGTAGATTTTTTAAAGTATTAATCGACGTATGCAAAACGTCAGAAATTATGTTCAATTGTAAGACGACAGATTAACAGCATTTGTGTGTGGTTGATAAATGTGGATAACTTATTTCTATAACTTCATTGGCGTGTATGACTTGCTGATAGTAAACATTTTAGAACACTCTGTTAATTAATTTAGATAGGCCTAGACAAATGTCGAGAAATAAACATTCCTGAAAAATATATGCACTAGGCCTGAATAAACAATTTTGTACTACTTTTCAACTGAATAGCGAAGTTATGCGGTCATGAAAAACAAACTTCTTACGATAATGCGGCAAAAGATTTGAGGTGAGGTGGTAGATTCTGCTATCTTTTTCCCCGCAGTTCATCTCTGACTATGAATAGGCCTACGTCACTCAGACGCAGTGGCTAAAATTACTGAAATCGGTTCACGTTTGCCGAAGCTATTAGGCCTATGGCCTATAATCGTGTGGACCACAGTGTATAATTTAGTCTAGTTGTTGCACGTAAATGTGATATTTATTTTTCTCTGTATAGGCCTATGCTCGATACCGTGCCTTTGCGTCTATTTAGATACTTTTGTTGACGTTTATTGTATGTTTACCCCGGTAGGCAATAAATTTCACTGTTCTGATGAGTGAGAAAAAGATTACACTCCTGCTAACTATTCGTATTCGTTCAGTTTGCTTTGTGTTAATCTGATTATATGCAAACTTTGGCCAGTCACTATGTATGGCTGGAAACGAATCGTCTAACTAGCTAATTTACCGTACTATACAAGCCACTAATAGCGATAACAACAAACGCCCTGTAGACGTTTTATAATAATATATTGTGTCAAACACAAAATCATACGCAAGAACTAATAGTTCAGACTTTTACCGTCACTTTTATACGTAAAATGGCTGGCTAATTTTACATCTAGTCGTTCTTTATTGCGGCAATGCAAGCGGCTAGCAAGCGAGCTAATGCAATACGCCTGATGATGGCTGCCGTCGATTCAAATTCTCTCAGCTTCTGTCGCTGACGTACGACGTCTAAAGTATCTGCTGATGTCGTCTGTTGTTGGCTGAAAACGATCTCGACGTCGGGTCGCGTGGTTCACTTCACGTTGTCCCGAAATTACCCAGAAATTCTCGGTTGTCGACAACACCTTACTGCCTAATCAGTGAAGGCTTCATGTTCGCACGCCCGAATCGTCAGATTCGATTCAATCAGCACTTTCAACGTTCAACGTATAGCCTCTCTGTCGGACTATATACGACCACACTAGTGGTTTTCAGTATCACAGTACTAATTCTCACGTGAGAAATATAACGTTTCTCACTCAAATTCAACGTTTATGAGCCAAAACTGGACTCCTTAATCAAATCACAACTTGTTACTCCATTTTGTCACTTTTAAACTTATTTACAACTGACTGTTTCTGTTAGTGATGCACAGATTCTCAGTTCTGTAAACATTTGATTCTGGCAATGTTCCAGCGTTGTAGTTGATGCCCAGGAAAGCCAGCAAGCGTTACAGATGCGGATTATATTCTATTTTAGTATCCTACGCTAGCCTTGCTATAAAATATGGGTATGCACATTTCACAATCTTACGTTATGTTTCATGTCGACGACAGAGCTGCATTAACGTAAAATATGTGTTACAACGTTTAGACCCATCAGTCTAATATATATATATACATCTTTATTCATCGAAGAAATGATAGATGAGGACATACGCACATGGATGCAATTAACAACAAGAAAAGAAAAAATAAATAAACACACAGGCGTAATAATAGTAGTACTAACAATAGCCACTATTTGACACTGGTGCCATAACCTACAAAGCTGCCCCCGCAGGTGGCATACTTCAACATCAAACGTCTTAAAGCGATTAGACCACAGTGTACTTGGTAATTTAAAATCCAATTATTTCCAGCAAAAAGCAAACACGGAGTGGCGTTCATTAAGCTGTATTTTGCAATAACATTAGGCCTACTGTCAACATACCTGTACTGCTGACATCTCGTGAAGAACTGGGATTGGTTCTGCAGTGAGTTTACGTTTTGCTGCTGTTCTGAGGCAGTTACACTGCAACAATAACTTTATTACTTGCAAATGGTCGTTTTCAAGCCCTAAACAAGACCCTTATCGTTCAACGCTTGCGGTTTTCAAATATTTACTCCCACTTTCTTAGTTATGTTCGTCGACAATCTGGCGTTTCAGTACACAGTTATCCCACTCAGTAGCGCCTATATGCCTATTTCCCAAGGCCAAGTTTTTCTTGCGACGTTGATGTACAGCTAGTTGTGTAGGAAGATCGTACAGCAAATCGAACTAGGATGAAGTTTGGGCTTAAATATTTTATATCCGCTTTAACCGTTGTTTCTGCCTTTTAAGTGATGGCAACTGTAGCAATCCTGGAGACTTTTTAATTGCACGTTTGCCATTTTTCGTTATAATTAAATCACAAAAAAACAATTACTGAGACACACCACGCATAAAAAGTTTGCACACTGTGCCTTTATTGGGCAATTAGCCTATAGTACAACACGCAGATATGTATTACAGCGAAACAACGCTGTGCAATATTTCCAGCTAAAATCGGCTTAAATGATTTTGATTAGTATCGCTTTGCAGCCATGACAATAACAGTTTCAAAAAAATACGACTGGTCAAAACCAAATTCGTCTTACGAGTTCCAACAATTCACATAAAATTGTCCAAAAATCTCTGTTTTACAGGAACTGGCAATGACTACCGGTACTGCACCACGCGTCACGTCACAAAACATTAGCGCATCTACTGGCCTACAGACACGGTATCAAAAATACGAGCACGACAGGAACAACGTCCTCGCTGTATTTATCGTGAAACTAAACGCTCACGACGTAAGCAAATTATTGTGCCCAGTAACGACATCATCCTAGAAACTTTCGCGTACTAGAACATTCACAGAATATTAATTTACTTCCTATCAACATTCGGTCGGATACGCGCGACCGTTCACGCCTACTGTCTTGACATTTAATTTTGGTCAACTCAGCCCGGCCATCCCTCCGTAAGCACAGTGCAATGGGTACTGTCGACGGTTACAGCCAGCCAGCATTAGATTTGGTCCCTTGCATCCAGCTTCAGAAAATCCCAGAAACCTGATAGAGTGAAATTTTGATAGGGTGGTATTTGTTAAACGAGAACATTGAAAGCCAGCTCGGAAGTTATAGAAATGGTATAAGCAAAGCCGTGTGGTATGCAACCATCGAATACAATCATCCCATCAACTGCTTTCTCGAGCCTGTGAAAGGATCAGCCATTTCGCGCGCAGCCGGGGCAAAAATCGCAAAAACCTCCCACCGTCCACCAATCGAATGAGAAACTTGCGTTTTGGAGGTCAGCAACAAACAGAACGGTTAAGCAACGACAGCGTTGTTTGAACTATTGCCTTGCCTTGCCACACACGCTACGAGAGTAGGACGTCTTCGTATCTCTCATGGGTTGCAACAGTAACTAACAAGCTGTATAAATTCAACGAATTTCAACCTTTACTGACTGTCTGTTGACGTTTCGGTAAACAAATTGTTCGTTGCAGCAATATTAAGTCACAAACAGTCGTTTCGCAAAAGGCAGCAGCGTTTCGGCTGCGGAACGACTGTTTGTGACTCCTAATATTGCTGCAATAAAAATTTGTCAGCAGCAGCGCCTGCCGAAACGTCAACAAACTAGTCAGTAAAGGTTGTAATTTGATAAATTTAGATAAGCCTAACTCTAGGACGTTTTGAGTTTCTGGCTGGCTGGTAGGCCTTCACAGGGCTTCATTCAGGAACCAAATTCGCTGCGTCAAAGCGTTGCTTGCAGTCGGTCTACCGGAAAACCTCTTTGACCAGCTCGACACTGGCGACGGAGTCAGTTTTGCACTCGTACTCTACATGTCCGAGCGCCGAGCCCCAGCACGCGTGCTGCATCTCGTGTTCACCGTACATCTTCACCTGCAGCTGTAGCTTCAGCTCGCCCGCGTTCCGTATCTGCACACAGGAAAATAAAATTTATACCACACCGATTTTCTTAAAGGCCAAGTCGCACCAAAAAACGATATTGGCTAAATATGTGTAAAATGTAAACTAATTAATAATGCGCTGATCCAATGAAATACAAACATCGCTTTGAAGTAATTTTCAGAGAAATATGCTGTGCCAGCCGAACGCACCCGAACGTGCTACAGTACTGATGACGTCACTCACAGGACGCTTTGTTGCCAAACTGACATTTGCATTAAAAACATAGTAAACCCGTCGGTTTTACTCAGAATAATGTCGCATTTATCGTACAAATAATGATGCATAGGTGACATCAGAAATTACGTCATTGTTTATTTGTTCACAACTAAAAGTGTGCGGTTAGTAAAACTAACAAAGTGCTGGAATATTGCGGTTTTTAGTGGGTTAACTAGTGATGAAAAATTTGTTTTTTAGGCTAGTTGGCCGTAAATTGAGCTGCATTTGACCTCAAGGCAGTAAAGCTAGTTAGCAACCCTCCTGCAGATGACGTCACAGTTAGAACATGGCCGAAGTCGTAAAAAGGGAAAAGCGAGTACTTTGTACCTTATTTTTAAGGTATTAAGATGCATTAGCAACCAGAAAATTAATGAATATTGACAATTAGCATTTGACAAAGCCAACTATCGCTTTATAACAGTTACGTAAACTGGCGCGACTTGGCCTTCAAGTGTTTACTTATACACGCATTATCCACAGATTATAAGAAACATGTGAATGTATTTAAAGCATGATAGTTGTATTACACTAGTCACGTACTGTCCTGTATAGCAGATGTCTGCTTATTATGCTATTTCTGTATGTCAGTATGTCACCTATGCAGCGGTCTCATCAAGAAGTCAATAAAAGAATATTGTACTCGTATTGTATTGTATTACATTTGCTCAAGGCTGGCTTTTTATCAGTCGTAAGACAGCGACTGCAGACCAAGACCGTGATCTCGAGACCTCAGCTGCACGCAGAATAGTCGGTCTGTGGGTCGAACGAACGAAAGAAAAGACACAGAACGACGCCAGGAAAATTAATCACTGCGCAGTCATCGTCAGAACGTCAGGCTTTCACCAGTGCCCGGCTACCGGTCCGCAGCTCTGTCGATATCTCGAACCAATTTTCCGCGCAGGTCTACGCGGCGGCCACACACAGTGACTGACTGACTACAGAACAGGCCTACTCCACGTCAATGTCGACGACGTCGCGTCCACTGTAATCGGTGTCGATGTCACACTAAAATGTTTCCCCATGAAAAATCCGCCCTCGGAGAGATAATCACGGAACTGATATGTCTCCTCTTTGTTAAGATAGCCTATCGCGGGCCCCATAAGACCGGCTGCCGCCGGACGGGACAGATTTTTGCGGGTAAACTGTCGGCCGGGGGAGACTTTTCTGGAGGAGAGCGATCCTGTTATGGGGCACCGGCGACGTCACGTTTAGCCTGGAATCAATAATCTTTGCCGTCCATGGACACACATTTCATTCCTGACTGTCTCAGTGTTCCGCGGGACTAATCGCTTTTATAATACGGCAAGTAACTGCTTGCTGTTTCTGTAACGAGTTCACGACAGCGGCTCTGCAGATTACAGTTTTGAAGTTATTTCGGTACAAAAAATATGATTAGATTGTGGCCAATCTAATGTACTCCTCGCGCGCATTATTTTCTCCTGTATTCTTCTAAGTGCTTTTTTGTTCATTTTGACTTGTATTAGAGACCCGGTGCGTCAATTTGAGACCGGACTAATGTGAAACTAATAGTGACTGGCGTCGAAGTCGTTACTGGAAATTGTCTCCTCGTCTATCTGGCACCGTTATAAAAATATGGCGCCTCAAAGATAATGGGGTTACGACCTTGACCCTTTGGGGTCACGTGACGTCATCGGTCACGTGACCATTCGACTCGCGGTGGTCGACTTCCTATGGGTGGTCCATTGTGACCATGCGACTATCTATCACCGCTATGGAGATATAGCCGTTTGAAGTTCTTCCACGAAGATTCTTCCAGAAACAGAGGTCGTCGTCGGTCGGTCGGTCGTCGGTCGGTCATCAATATTATACTGATCTCATATACTCCTCCTTGCTAGTTTAGGAACGTAGCGCACGAGGAGTAAAAAATGTAAACGGCCATACTTTTGTAAAGCCAAAAATAGCGTCTGACCGCATCTCGCAGCAAATGTTGGTCATTCATCGTCATTGCCGTCACCAGTATCAGCATCAGCGTCATCATTAAAAACGTTGTTCTGTCCACGAAAGACCAGTCCAAGCAACAACACAATTATTTATAGTAAAACAGTGACTGACGACGGTATCACAGTCACTTGTGTTTCCATGTCGGTGCAGTGTTTTTATATCTTAATAGACCTACACCACTAACATTATATTGTACGGACCGCCGCATAATACAGCGCGGACGGATAAAACTTTTCCACTAACAGTGTCGGTGTGCATGATATGACGTTGGCTGTATCTGTGCTGCAGCAGCAAACAGGCGTGCATAGTGTGACAATCTACGTCTAAAAAGTGTTGTATCTGCAGCAGTGTCAAAACTAATCACCCGCTGGCTTGAATTATTCATCCCATGTACTACTACTGTCTTTTGTCAGCCCTGTAGATCTCAGCCATGACACCAGCCGGTTCTGCCTTATAGCGTTCTGACGCCACGTACATTACTGCTGCAGCATTCCGCGCCGCAGTTACTGCTGCTGCTGCTGCTACTGATGCTGCTGACGCTAAATTCGCTTAAAGTTTCTTTCTGGTCTTTACTGTAAAATATTTGATTACATTCTATACACTTATTTGATGTACTGCGGTTCCGCTTGACTGTTTTCCGCACAATGCTTTTTCCTGTTTTCTTTTTTCCGTTAGCTGTGTGTCGTATACTGCCGACGTGTAGTGGATAATAGTACGACATCGCTATTCCACTTGTTGGAATTAGACGGAAAATTTTCTCAAAAATTTTAAGTGGTTGTTTATAAGCCACGCCACCCATTTTCAAAAATCACTATTATGAACTGAGAACCTTTGCGGACAGACATATAAACAGGACCAACGCTTATAATAGCCTCTTCCTGTAGCGGATCGAGGCAGCATAGCAGATGCATTCGGCAGATGTGACAAATGCGAGTTTAGGCATTCATGACTAGCTGTGTATGCAGACAGTAAGGGATGTCATTCGGCGACAAACATGCATAAAACAAGCACGCATAAAACGAACGACATGTCCGCTGTCCGTGTCAACGTCGTAGGTTAGCCTCTTCACTGTTATGAAATAACAGAACACAGCAGCCATATGTATAAGCTTACTTTTTGCCATGGGCAAATTAGCCGACCGCAGTTGAAGCACAACACACGATGGAGAACGCTGCAGAGAAACAGGTCGGAAAAATGAAGCAAGTAAATCGTAATTTGCCCTTCCTCGATCATTATTTTGCCACATTTCGCTCTTTGACCACAAGTGCAATGCGAAATACGTCCAATTATGAACGTGCAGTACACCCGTTCGTGCGACATTAGATAGACGAAGACAGCATTGTCGGTTAAATGACGAATTCCCACCACGCACAGAGGCCGTACGCGGCGACCTATGCATGGGTGGCATGCTTATGATCGGTTGCCATGACAACGTCCTGATGCTGCCAGTCTCCGCAGTCCGTCCGTCTGTCCGGCGACTGTTTTATGCGTCACGCCACCACCACCGTGTCTTTGCATACTATGCTCCGTGCCAGTCAGTGCTTTGTTCATGACGGACACGAAGCACTGGGCAACGGCTACCGTGCTAACGATAGGGACAATATATCTCACACACAAATCACTGGCAAACGCTTATGGGACGTTTCAGCCTCAAAATGTACATGAAAATCGTTCGCTGGCCTGCATTCCGACAGCCAAACGATTTCAGCTACATTTTGACTGTGCACTTTTCGTCACTTTCCAAATGACGTTTATATTTTTAGCAGGCCGCAGAAGTCTATCGTGCAATTTCCAGACGCCGTAACCGGATTTATAAGAACAGAAGCAAAAAAGAGAGAAAAGGAGAGATAAGAAAAAGGCAAGAAACGGGGGAAAATGGGGTAGAAGAGAAAGATTGCTCATTGCATAGATTAGAAACAGTTGGTGCCTATGACCTCGGACGGTCGTTTGCTGCACAATACTGCTGCTGCTGCTGCTGATGATGATGATGACGACGACGACGACGATGACGACGAATATTGACTGCCATGCGCTCAAATATCCCACAATAACAGCAGACTGTTTGATGTATGAGCATCAATTATAGCGGCTTATCGTCCACGCACAATAGCAACTAATATCACAGGACCTGCCTTTACATTCACGTGCTCATATCACCCGACAGGCAATGTGAATCACATGCCGACTGATACCTGTCGATCAGATATGTACGCAGAGACATGTTCAGTATTTTTGACCGAACATGGGTCCCACAATAGGAAAATCCACAGACCAGAAAATTAATGCTGGACAACAGCGCGACATTTTCTAGCTTCTGTGGCCTTTTTATAAGGCGTGTTGTGACATTTATAAGTTCATTTGGTGCAACACGACATTATCTAGGCAATATAAAGCAAAACGGCGTACAACTGTAACGACAAATTAGTGGCTAAGTATTTGTACATTAATGTCAGAAAATGTGCTCGCGACTCGTCGATTTATTGACGGTATTGTTAAGGTCTGGGACCGTCGGTCTTGAGCAGGGATCGAAACAGGTCCTGTTGCCTAAATTCGGAAAAAAATGCACATGGCCTTGTCTGCGTTGACGTGAGGCAAAAAGTAAGCAGCAGCATCATCCGTGAATATTTAGACTGTGGTCACCTGCAGTAAGACGGGAATTGTTTGCCGTTCTCCTTTCTTGCACTTGCTGAGCCCGGTAGTTACCCACTCGGCTCGGTAGATGGCGCTCTCTTCAGTCACTTGCTGTTCATCGACTGTCAGCTTGTTGCCCTGCACCGTCACGCCTCTGACGCCGCGTCCATGCACACACCATACATTTAGTAATAAGACAAAATTGAAACTAGAAATTCGAGGCAAAGTCTAACGTGAGTCCGCCCAGGGGTGGGGGGGGTAAAATTTCCCCGGCATCAAAGTCACGTGGCCCGAACTTGCATTGGCATACGCCGAACGCGCATTGTCGACTTAGAGTAGGTCAACATGAGCGCTTATAACTTTGTTCGTAGTCGACCGATGTTTACCCAATTTTTTGTTCAACGCCGAAAAGATCGTTCTCGTCAACGCCGTTTATATTTTTTTTGCTATCTTCATCGGTTCCAGAGAGATTTGCGCTCAACTCTAAAGTTGTCGTAAATCGCACCGATTTTTGAACGTTTTTTTACCCTCCCAAATTTTAAGGGGGGGCGGTGCTCCGAATGTTGTACTTGCGTTAACACCTTAACCTAAAGACACGTCAAGTGCCAATGTTTCGTTGGGCTACACCCCCTAACTCCGAAGTTATAAGCGCTCCTTTTGAACCCTCTTTGGAAAAAAATTGTAAGAGGGGCCCCGTCTACGGTGGGGGTGCACTAGTAAGACTCGGGCATTCTCTAGCGCGTGTAAAAATTTAGGGGCGCAGCACCCCCTAGGGGCCAAAATATGCTCTTTCGAAAAATGCGCTTTAGGTGAGTACGATTTCACATCGAGATCTCCAAGGTTACTGGGCCAAACTTCACCGGACTTGTTTTGCCTAACGCAGGAAAAACCGCGGTAGATAAAATATTTGTCCGATTTGAATATCTTCATCCGTTCCAAAGATATTCGCCGCCGAACTTTGAAGTCGCCCGAAATCGGAATAAATTTTGCATGTTTTTGGCTCCTAAATTTTTTTGGGAGGGCCCACCGAAATTTTGGACCGGCATTACAAAATGGGGCCTAGTACTGACCATCGTGCAAAATTTTACGCCGGTTGGCCCACGCATCTCGGAGATCTCGAGTTGAAAAAAACACCTAGGGTAAAACTTAAGTCCGCTCAGCAAGCTATCGCTTCCGAGCGGACTAAAAAACGTTAAAATGCGTTTTATCTAAAAAATGGTGCATAAAAATACTTTGGCTGATTTTTGGCCGACCGTTAAGAGCACCTGTTCTCCAATATAGCGATCTCGACCCACACAATTTGCATAGCGCATTACGGCCAAACGGTATCTGCACAATGGTTACTTTAATCACTGGCGTACCGTCGGCCTTCCCTAGCGACAGCTGCCAGACTGCTTGTCTTCAATTTGAGAACGCCTCAGAAAATCCAATAAGCACGGGAAGACGACTCGCCGCGGTCACAACAACGAAGTGGTAATATCGACGAAAGACATTGAGGCAGTGCTTGCTGACGTCATAAAGCTCGGTCTACTCAGTCTACTGTTGCTTCGGCCGGACCACACGCGCAGTTGCAATGCTGACCGGCACCGTACTATAAATACCAGCAAATAAGCTCGACTGATTTCATTCGGCAACCACGCGCCGGCGCGGATACAAATCACATTGTCGGCGACGGACGGACGGACGGATGGACAAGCCCTGCAGCCGCCACCTTATGCACGGCAGGCCCTTGGTGTATCCGGCACGCTCCGGGTCGCCGCTTCCGTGTATAGCACCGGATGAATCTTCACAGAAGCACTACAGAACACCCGCCGTTTCTCTCTGGACAAATCGATAGAGCGCCACCGAGCTTGTCGTGTTTTAGCCGAATAGTTTATCGATCCGATACGACGAAGCCTGCTATCTGCAGACACGTGCTTTACACAGACTGCCCATACATCAACTCTGAATATTCTGCAGCAAGCTAAACTTGACCAGTCTGGGCTCCTATATCAAAGGGTCTATATAGCATACAGACTAAGCAGATTGTACCCACTAGGAAAATAGCCGCGAGACTGCGACAAAAAAAAACAATGCCGCCAGAGCAAAATCTTACATACTAGTTGGCACTAACACACTAAAAATATTACAAAGTTGGTGTCCACACGGTTGCAGTTTACTCAATAATCAAGATCACTTTATGTCATAGAAAGTAAACCTGGCATGCGCGCATTCTCCCGTCATCGGATACAGCGGCTGCAAGCAATGCTGAGTGTTGACAGGAGAAGCGCGGGAAATCGATGAGGCGTGATTTTTGCTAATGGCGACTACGTCACGTGACAGAAATCAATATCACATCGTTATCACACGCACCCAAGACTAATGCTGCTCAGGTGGGCAGCGGCTGTAGATTCTAATGCCGCGCAAGACTATGCGCCCATCTTAATGCTAATACTACCGCAGCCAAAAAGGTTGCTTTCGAGCGTTCTGCGAGCAGAAATGACAAAAATAAAATGGCCGTGCTTTATAATTGGTGATGCAATTGAGAAATTTTATTTTTACGTAATCGTGCTGTAATCATACTTAAATATTTGCTGTAAATTACTGTATTCCATTACGTTGCACCGTGACTTGATTAGAACTGTTGATGAATGCATTCATGCCATTCATGTATGTTTAATGTGCGCATTAAACTGCGACTTAATTATCGACTATTTTCTTCAGCGGCGTCAGTTTCATGGAAGGGAAGAGGGCCGAAGGGGTCTACGAAGTCCCCCCAAAATGTATGATTTTAATTTTTTCCCTGTAAATCGTACCTTTGAATAAGTGTTACTGCTGCAAGAACACCCTAAAGATTAGTCCGAGACCCCGCAACGAATTACCGAAATGACGCCACTGATTTTCTTCGCGGCATGCTCGAGAGCAGGCACTCCACAGCACTTGTTTGCACTAGGCGGGCACACAGTGTTAGAAGATTGCTACACACTGTGTGTCGTTGAGTGACACTCGTGCTGTGCGCGCCTCAATACCGACGAAGCGCCTCGTTACGTCAGTTGCCTAGCAACGCGTGACTCGCCTGCGTCTGAAGCTACGCAGCTGCACGGCTTAGCGACGTCCTCCGTCTATCCAATTAAGACTACATTCCGCTGTAACCGAGTAAGGAACAAACGATCAAAATGGCTTGGACGTGTGCTACGTAGAAAGGATGAAGGGATGAAAGAATCTCCAAACGAGTTTATCACCATCAACTTCGAGCAACCAGTTAGTGACAAAAGATCAAAAGGAAGACCATCGAAAAGACAGATAGGCTGTACTAAACAAGTAATTTAAGCAAAGCTCATGAGACGCGCGACAGCCTTAGCAGTTCCTGTTCGCAGGTTGTCTTGGTCTACTTTATCTCCAGCCATTTCTACGTAATACACTCTTTATATGTGCCTCGGAGCCGAAAATCGCGAAAACAACACTAAAACCCTCTATTTTGAAGGTTCAACGTCATTCTAAATCATCGATGTTGACATCATTAAAAGCTCGTCACTAGTGTTTGTTATGATAAGCAGCATGTCTGCACCTACATCTGCAAGCGTTTTCATGCTACACGAGCCAATAGTGGCAAAATAAGCACATTTTAGGGGGTACCCCTATTTCACGCCCCCGTTCGAGGGGAACCGGCACGAAATTTGTCACAAAAAGCTACAGTCCTTGCGGTAGCCCACCGCGAAGATTTCGTGACCTTAGCGTGCACCGTTTTGATAGGGCTGCAGAGTGTGACCGACACACAGATCGACAGACGCCAAGGCCATCGCTAAGACGCGCGAAGCATACATGCAGCTGTCGCGCGAAAAAAAGACTTTACAAGAGCCGATGTATGCCTATCAAGTTTCGAAAAACATCAGAAAGAGAAAGAATGACACCGTGCGATATTGCACAAAACAGAGAACAGTAGAGGAGCATCTATGAATTGTCTTTAAACAGACAGACGATAAAGACTTACCTTGATCTGACCATCAATCTACTTCAATTTGTTATTGACTTGCTTGTTAAAGCTCAAATTTCATTACGCCGACTTTGCGACAAAGTCGACGATAAAGTCGCGTTCTTTATCGCCGACGTTCCCCGTGCATTGTAACGGACTAAATTCCATTACAGCGACACAAACGGGTTTGTCCCGGACTTGTCACAGACTTTGTCACAAACATGTCAAAATAGTTCGTGTCCGCGACTTTTCCCGCGGGAAAGTTTCGGTAAAAATCAGCGTAATAAAATTTGGGTTTAATAGTGCAAAGAGCTGTCCGGCATCTTGGCATGTCAATCAATCAATCAATCAGTCAGTCAGTTAGTCAAAAAACAACCACTGACAAAGTGACCAGTGTTTGACAAATCAGAAGCTTTGACATGAATAAAACTTCACCGAAATCGTAAAAACTGACTGCGAATATCAAGAGGTCGTGCATTTGCTGAGGGTTTCGAATTTTTTGCGGATGGTTTGTGCAACCATGAAGCAGCAACTCTGATTGATTGCTTGAACAGGTTGATTTCAATGCTTTGCTGCTGCTGTATTTGTTGTAGATGTCTATGTGGCACAGATTGAAGTGAAGTTTGAACATTACTCGTTACACATAAAGTGACGCTGGTTGGTGACTGTCGTCGGTCGTCTGATGCAGTACATATACATGTAATAGGATTAGGTCCATGTCCGTCGGTGTTGACGCTGCGGCTGCACCTTCACGGCTGCACGTACAGCTGCTGCTGCTGCTGCTGTCAGAAGATGCGATGAGCAACCGCTAATCATATTGACCATCCACACATGCTCCGACGACTACACGACGCATATCAAACGACACTAGCAGGTAGACGTGCGCTTAAAGATGCCCAACAGCCAGCGGTTTGGCTTAAACAGAGCGAGTGGTATATTGCAGCAGTCAGCCACATTCTACACTGTGTCCCAAAAAAACATCCCCGACATTTTTGACTGTAACTTGAAAACCAATTATCAGATTTTGATAATTGTTGGCAAAAATATTCTAGACACAACTTGCCATCAAATGGTTGTTCAGTTTCCCACCTCACCCAATGTATGCTTCTGCACTACCTAGGGAAAGCAGATCAAGCGAAATATGTGTTGAAA
>Ga0209367_1004211_pt1 | contig 19800 bp, 17 predicted proteins | sample WorMetLIZISLAND2_FD_187412 | JGI IMG/M metagenome (GOLD analysis project Ga0209367, IMG submission 187412) | Marine gutless worms symbiont microbial communities from Max Planck institute for Marine Microbiology, Germany - Olavius geniculatus... ...
GAGTCTAGCAATGTCCCTTCGCTTTCTGAATTGTGCTTTGTGCTTCTTCTTCAGCTTGATTTTGATATTTGCCATAACCAGGCTGTGATCCGAATCTATGTCTGCACCCTGAAATCAATATCAGCAACGTTCAACACTAACTTCACACCAGCTCAGTCAGAATATCTGCATCTTTATGATAAATAAGTAACAAATAGTATCCCTTACTCACAATGACTCTTACTTACTTACGAACTTTTGTCAAGATCTCTGAGCTACAGAAAAAAAACTATCATCCCCTCCTCCATGAGACAAGAAATAAGTAGTAGCTTACTGTAGAGTAGCTCATCCAGAACACGCAAGTGATTTAGACTAAAATTTGCAACATCAAAGAACAACCTCCTACATAGCCGCCATTATCAAGTACTATCGGTCTAGCATAAGTGACTTCAGTCACAGCTATACATTACTCTGGAGTGCGGTCTGTCTGTCTGTCTGTCTTATGTCACAGTTGCTTAAACCATTCGGTGGATTTACACGCCATTTGACAGGTACACTTGGGGCAGGGGGGGAGTCGAGTGACACACTGGGTGAGGTCAAGTTTCACTAAGACTTTAGTCCAAGACTAAAGTCTTAAACTAAAGTATTGACTTTGGTCTTGACTTTGGGCTTATCTACAAGCTGGGCTTGACTTTAGTCTTGACTTAACTTTCGTTTCTGGTTGTCCATCTTCTTTTACGTAATGGTCAAATAACTGCATTAATACAATTAGTTAATTAACAAGTTATTAATCAACTGATGTGTGTAACATTAATTTGCTTACCTATATGGCCATTTTGTAAATACAACAGGAATTTTGTGCAATATTGTCAGCAACGCAAGCCAGCGATGACGTCATGATTTAGCAGGTGTTGTCTGCTGAGTTAATGCCAGTAAGCAGTAAGTAACAAAACGCCTATTATTCGTCAAACGCCACACTTTATTTACTAAACAAAAAGAAAATATTATGCTCAAATAATGAACTGGGATGTCTGTTTAATCAAGATAAGGCATAATTGAATTCTGTTAACATTGGAAATTGCCAGCTGATTTTGGTTCTGACTTTGGTCTTGACTTTAGACTTGATTTTAGTCTTAGACCCAAGTCAGGTCAAGTTTGGTCTTAGACTAAAGTCTTAGGGAAACATGACCTCACCCATTGTGTTAAATGGGGGTCTAAGACAGCCAACCAATCAACAGATAATCTACACCGTCGGCCAATAAAAAAATGTGCCACTTTACTTTTGTCTATATCTTTGCCAATCAGACAGATTTTCAAAATTCTTTCACTGGCACACTCTGCAGACAATTTGCAATGATGTGATTATTATATATCCCACCACACTGAAAATGCATCTCTACACTACCTTTCGAAATAAAAATGTAAGAAAAAACCAACAATAATAACCAGTGCCAGTGAAAAATTTTGAAAATCGGTCAATAATTGGCAAAGATAAAAACAAAAGTGGAGTGGCATGTTTTTTGGCCCACCCTGTATTATGCCAGAAAGCAGCAAAACAAAAACATAATTTACAAAATATCAAAAAAAAACTAAACACATGGCATGATCTGAAAATTAATCAACAACCCATCTGAAATTTAAGTAACCAAACAGAAGTGGAACATCATTCATTAGCTGATGCCAATAAGCAGCCGATACAGACCATTGATATTGGTGTGGAGTGATTTGACGGTGGCATCACACCAGCGGGCAAACTCCTCCTTGTATGCAGCCACCTGCACCAGCTTCTGTAGACCCTGAACATACCAAACCATACGTCACAACTAGAATCCACACCATTTTGCCACCAACAACGGCCTTTTCGTTTGGCACAAGGCACAAATTTATTAAGCTTTGTAAATAATCAACATTTTCATCATCATCTTCAGTTTTTGTCATTTTGCCCCGAAGGGATGGAAGGCTGAGTTGACCTAGGCAGCTGGTTACATACCGAGATGGTTTACCTGCCCGCAGGCAGTCACCCATCCAAGTACTAACCTGGCCCGGCGTAGAGTAACTTCGTTGATCAGATGAAACGTGTTACCAGTACGCCATGCCACCAATGCCAAATTATCAAATGAATATCTTTCAGGTGATTAGAACGTGAATAAAATAAACAGACGGCAGATGTCTCGACTCTCGATGAATATAAAAAGACCAGCATTACCTCATCCTTGAGTAATTTGGCAGCAGACTGAGCGGACGGAGCTGAACGCTGTGATAACAACTGCGCTGCATTCACGTTGCCCCTGAAACAGTTTCATTAAGCATTTTAATACTCTCAATTTATAAACAAAAATTAAATCAAATAAGTGACAAAAGTTCTGGCATAATAACAATGCGAGCGAATTCCACAACTCCGACCAAAATTCTACCTTTGACTACTTTGAGCAGACAGCATGCTTCAAAAAAATTTGCTCAGCAACTTACGCTACAAATGGCGAAGCTTTACATTCTGAGTGTGCTTTAAGAATAACCACATGTCTAAAAATTGACATTTATTAATAAAATAAAACCCAAACTTGTTTAACTTGTCACTGATAAATCAATTCCAGCAAAACAACTTATGGCATGCTGCCACTAACATAAAATGAAAACAAGTAATTTGTGCAAAGCTCATGAGACGTGCGACAGCCTTAGCAGTTCCTGTTCGCACGTTGCCCTGGTCTATTTTTAGCCATTTCGTCGCAATTCACCCTTGAAGTGTGCACCGCAGCCAGAGATCGCAAAAAATCACTAACACTCCCTATTTTGAAGGTGCAAAATTGTTTAAAGTCATTGAGGTACATAGCCCAAAAAAGCTCATCACTAGTGCTTGTTATAATAAGCAGCATGTCTATGCCTATCTGCAACTGTTTTCACGCTAGACGAGCCAATATCAGTAAAATAACCAACTTTTAGAAAGGTACCCCTCTTTGATGCCTGCGTGCACAGGCCTCCTTGAATCTAGGGGGTCGGGACTTAAGACTACTAAAATCTACATTTGATGTTGAAAATTTCATATGCAGGTTGTCTTGATCTATTTCCAGCCATTTCGTCGCAATTGACTTATAAGTGTGTGCTGCAGCCAAAAAAATGCAAAAAATTCACAAAAAACCCCTTCTGGTGGTTCAAGGTCATCCATATTGATTAAGCTAAAAAGCCCGAGACCAGTGCTTGTTATGATGTGCAGCATGTCTGTACCTATCTGCAACTGTTTTCGCACTAGGCGAGCCAATAGCGACAAAATAACATTATTAAACGGGGTACCCTTTTTTTGATGCCCCGTTCATGGGTAACCCCCTTACACAGGACACAAAATTTTGTCATGAAAAACTAGGGCCCTAGAGCAGTGTTTTTCAACCGGGGTTCCGCGGAACCCAAGGGTTCCGCGAGCATATGCCAGGGTTTCCGCGGCTGGTCAGTAAAAAAATTAAAGAATAACTTAGCGTGCAAAATTACATCAAACCAAGCCATTAATGTGTAGCCCCATACGCACCAATCATGCTTAGTTTCAAATTAGCGCCTCTAACCATCTACTTTAGCATGCAGTGTTGAATATTTTTCTTGTTGTTAACAATGTTAGAATCTTTGCATTGAACATCGAACACTAATTAATTAGTGTCAGTATTATGAAATCGTGTGTTTATTTATTGAAAGACTTTCATTTCTTAAAACACTCTGCTTGAAAAATATACAAAGCTTCGCCCATCAGCGCAACTGGCTGGGGGTCCACCTGCGACTTTCTGGTAAGGTGATTTGGGTTACGGATAAAACAAAATTGCTAAATAATATTATCTAATACAGTCAAATTAAACGAGTCTTGCCTACTGCTTTATCGTCAGCATTTGAGGTATATGTCCCAGAGTCCAGACTCTTACAGGTTCTCTGTTTCCTGACTTGCTGAGGACATCAGTCTCCAGACACTCTAAAAAATCTACTTTTAATTGCCTACACCGCTGAACTAACTTATTATTGCATGGGGTTCCGTGAGTGATAGTCACACTTACGGAGGGTTCCGCTGCAGCAAAAAGGTTGAAAAACACTGCCCTAGAGGCAGTCCACGGTGAAGATTTCGTGATCCTAGCTTTTGTCGTTTTGACACAATACCGCAGAGTAACGGACAGACAGACAGACGGACGAACACCTCAACAATGGCTAAGCGTAATAAAAAAAACTTTTTCTGAGAAAATTTATTTCCTGACAGTTAGCAAATTCCCGGATATTTGTAGGTATTCCAGTCAAGTGATGTCACTATGATCCATAGCAAGATGTACGAAAATACGTAATACAAAATTTTTACAGTTAAGTTAATGATCAGTCATATGATTACTCATTAATGCCACAGCTCAGTGCAAATCTATAAATAAGCCAGACTAACTTTCCGGCGCCTTTAACTGCAGCTGCAAGGTCATCCCATGATGCAGACTCAGCAGTGGTCTTTGAATGGGTCAGGGGAAAACCCGCTGATGACGTCGGTAAATTCTGCCACTGCTGCGACTGCCCCGGCAGACCGGCAACTTTCCCAGATGCCACATCCTGACAGACAACCGCAATAATGTTCAATGTGGTCAGAAAAAAAGACACCCCCACTCACATTTTCTTTTATATTTCTGTGAAAAAGATTAAATTTCTGCAAAATTTTCAGGAGGAATCAAGTATTCTACCAGTGGAAAAGTTCAACATTGTTCATAGACCTGTCGAAGCATTAATTTTTTAATGCATTAATCTTTTCCTTCTTCTTTTCTGGCAAGCACCACTAAGAGTGCGTAGCGCCGAACGTAGACATCAATCTCCAGAGTGGACGGCTCTGAGCCAGGTCAACTGCGTCGTCCATGTTGAGGTCGCTGGATTTCAGATCCTGCTGAATGGTTTTCATCCATGTAATATGAGGACGTCCCAGAGGTCTCCTCCAGTTTCCTGCGGGGGAAGCTGTTAAGATCTGTTTTGCATCTGTTTCATCAGGCATTCGTGCAATGTGTCTGAATAGGGACAGGCGCCTTGACTGGACTATGGCTTAGAGATGGGGTTGCTTGGTTAACCTTCTGACTTCGTCGTTGTGCACATGCTGTTGCCAATTGATACCTAGCAGCATTCTCAGACACCACTGATCAAGTGCATCGATCTTGCGCACATCATTCTTAGTAACTGCCCAACATGCACTGCGTTAATTTTTTAACGCATTAGTTAATATGTCATTAACGCAGCCAGGTCAATCAATAGGGAGAGTCGAGGGGTAAGTTACTCAGTCCCTGCAACGTTTGGGGAACCCCACCTGTAGAATATAGAAAGTTAGAAACACACGTTAAGCATATAATCAACAATAACTGCCGTCATAGCTAGCACAAAAATCTATTAGCCTGTCGTCGGAATAATTATTTTACTGTTATGATGGAACAACAACTACAGTTTAGTTACTTGAATTTATTCGATTGTCAAACAACTGCAGTTTAATGAAGTATTGGAACTTTTGCTTCACAGAATTTAGTAAATTAACATAAATTTACATATATGAGCTAACTTTTTTGGCATGCATTAGTTTTTTAACACATGTTAATTTATTAACACATTAATACTATAATTAATGCGTTAATTTGACAGCTCGAATTCTTTGCTATTAGCCGATGACAATGCCAACTGCACAAAATAATTACACATTATACACAGCTGATGATAAGAGTTATACCACCACGACTACAGAGGATCAACTACATGCTGCACGTGTACAACAGACCCTTAGCTTCCGTTTGTTTATACGCCAGTTAAGACAGGCCGGCAGCCACCCACACAGCACTTACTATTCAGTGACTACAAAACATTATCGCCAGCAATACATCAAACAGCTTCTAGATCAGTTAAGATTAATTTGAACTCATTAACCTTAGCCATCCAGTACTGGTTGAGAGCCGGTGCTGACACCTGGTGACTGTCAGCAGACTGAGCAAAGTCTCGACTGCCACGCGTTGCTGCTGCCACCTGGTCCACTGCACCACTCACTCCATTGGCCGACGACAATGCCAGCTACAAGACAGACACAATACACATTCATATATTGCATACAGCTAACTGTAGACTATGCCTAATCTCATACTTTCGTTAATTTATCTTCAGTATCCCCAACTTTTGTCATTTTTCCTCACCACTTTGGAATTCTCTGCAATTTCCAGGTTGAGTAGTCACCCAGAGTATTTACGTGCGAGAGCAGCTACTGCTTTCAGCGCGTCTTAGCCATCGCAATTCTGTCCGTCTGTCTGTCCGTCTGTCACATGGGTGGATCAGTCAAAAACGATGCAAGCCAGGATCACCAAATCTTACCATCGGCTGCCTGGAAGACTCTAGTTTCAGGAACCGTAAAGCTTTTCCATATATTCGAAGGGGTCACCCCGAACGAGGGTGCTAAATGAGAGGGGGGTGGGCAAAATTTGTGATTTTTGGCCAATAAGTCGCTGTATCTCAGTAACGATGCGAGATAGGGCCTAGGTTACTATTAATCACTAATAGAAAGTCGTACACTGGCTCTCGATTGGCACCGAATTCAATGACCTTGAATGACACTGATCGCCAATATAGGGGGTTTTATGGATTCGGGCTGAGACACAAGTCTATATCATTCACAAGGTGGCGCCACGGAACTATCGTTATGCGATCCAGACAGAAAATTTGGTATTTGTATATTAACATAGTGTGGACACCCCAATTTTCACCTAAACTACTGAACCGGAACTGCTATAGGCTTTCGCGCGTCTCGTGAGCATTAGCTCAAATTTCTTGTTTTATTTTGCGATAACTTGTTGCAAATCTGGCCAGTTTGGTAGCTCTAATTATTATTCCACTCCAAGAACATGTAAGGAAAAAAACGAGAGTAAAAACCTTACCAATCCACCTCAACAGAAATGTTGCCACGCTACCTTGTAAAATATGTTACTGATAAAAAAATATACACTGCTTGTGAACAGAATTTGGTAAACTTCTACGGTTTTAGTACATTTCGTTGGTTGTTTGTAACACCAATACAATTTTCATGGTTCCTACTACTCTGCAGAATACATTTTCCCTGACTGTTCCCTGACTTTCCAGAACAAAATGAATTGTTTTTCCTGACTAATTCGTTCATGCGAAATACCAATGCTGGCTTTCAATCACTTGCAATAACACTAGAAACAAGGGCGGCAGAACAAATGAAAAAGCAAAAGTATAAATAATCTGCGAGCGAAGCGAGCAGAAAAAATTTTGAACTGCTGTATGCAGTGTGCATGCAACAGTTCTGTTTTTTTCTGCATCTTTGTTAACTTTTGCACCATGGTACTTTTGAATTCCCTGACTTTCCCTGACCGTAGGAACCATGAATTTTGCAGTAAATATGTTTTGTGAAATGCAAACACTACTAGCACAAGACTGAGTTTGAAAAATAACAGAGCAGGCATCAGAGGTTAATGAGAGAAAAAAAGAATGAGAAAGAGAACTGGAAGTGTCAATCAACCTGGAGAGCTTGTTGGTCTGAAAGACTTCGCAGCATCTCAATCTGCTGATGACGACGTAGCTCGTCGGACCGTTCCTAAAGCACATACCATTTACCAACAATAAAAAGACATTTAGCACAACAGCACTAAATATCTATTTACATCACGTCTCACCTCTTCCACTGCATCTCATCAGCATTTGGTCAATCAGTCAGTAACTGACAGTCAGTCAGTTAGAAGTTTGATCCATCAGAAAGTAACCATTTACTAATACAAGACACAAAATGCACATTTTAAAAAAACCTAAATTATCAGACAACAAGATAATGTTCATAGGAACATGGAGTCTGTCCAATGCATTTCGATAGCTTACAGTATATGTCCGTATAAATATAATCAATTAGCTGTTTAGACTAGTAGAAAAAAAATCAAACAGTATAATTTTACATTGTACAGCAGCAACGATCCTGTAATCCTTCTCTATTATTATAACTACACAATAAATATTGTCAGTCATGAGACCATTCGATTCATCACCAGCGCTTTATTATAAATGATCCATCGTCAGGATGCATCCATCTTGCACCGTTGTGGAGATATACTGCCTCAAATGTTGTATGCACGGACGTGTACACGGAAAGAAAGATGGAAGAAGGGAAAGAGAAAGAGGAAGGGAAGGAAAGAGAAAGTGGAAGGGAAAAAAGAAATAAAAGGTAGAGGGAAGGGACAGGGAAATGGAAAGAAGAAGGAAAAACGGGGAAGGGATAAGGAAAGCGGAAGGGAAAGGAAAAGATAGGGGAAAAAAGAGGAAGGGGAAAGGGAAGGAAAAGGGGAACAGAAGGGGAAGGTAAAGGGAAAGGGAAGCGGAAGGGAAAAGGGGAGGGAAAGGAAAAGGGAAAAGGGGAAGGAAAATTGAAAAGGGGAAGAGGAAGGAGAAGGAAAAGGGTGGGTCCGTGACTTTCTGAGTGATCGAAAGGGGGCAGTCTCATGGCAAGGATCAACCAGCAGGAAACAGACCTTCTGGACAGACAACTAGAAGCACCCGGGAGTGTTCTGCCATGAAGCACCACACAGTGTGCTAAGCTGACAGGCTTGGCAGAATCAGCAGGAAAATAAGACCCAGCAACTCAAACCCCACCCCCTAACGCTGCCCGTGGGGGCACGTACCTAAGGCCCAAGGACTCAAACACCGCGGTCAGGGTCCGTGACCATGCAACCGGGGATGTGCTAAAGGGGGCTGACAGACAGACAAACAGACTTTCGGCACATTATAGTAAGATAACTCACTGAAAATAATGTAATAAGTTCCACTGAAAAGATGCTAGTATGTTCTAATGATTTGCCATGTGCATTAGATATTGTCAATGCTATTATTGTTATCATTACGATGTCAAGCAGTGACCAAATTTGCGGCACCTGTGTGAGCCTCTAGGAGGAACTGAAACAGTAGGTTTTAAGAATACCACATAATGAAACATAACATACATTAATATAAGCATAACCCTGCTAACCTGTCGTCTACGTATTTCGTCATGTCGCTGTCTCTCTCTGAGGTCAAACTCAGTCGGCAATCTGTCAGTGGGAAGGCGTCGATCGTCATGTATCACGTTGTCCCTCTGTTGTCTTTGCTGCTGCTGAATCTGCTGCATCAGAACAGCTTTTAGTTGCTCCAGTTGTCGACTGTCCACCGCCGAGGGTCCTGGGGGTACACTGTTGCCTGCGCCCACATCCACCATCTGACGCTTCTGCGCCTCCTGCCATGCATCAGCATCACACTTCAGTTTGCTTAACTGGCTGAGACAAAATCTCAAATTACTACCAGCGCTGAAAGAAGTAAACATGCTTGACACAGATTGTTCTAGCTCGTAAATGCAGCCTCCTTCCCTGTCCTCCGACCGACCTGGATCTGCTACTGGACCATTTATTGTTAAATATGTAAAAAAAAACTCTGTGTAAGAACAATGTGATCACGATATCATTCCTCTAAAACAGCAAAAGTCATTTGCATAACCTTAGATGGGGCTATGCATATGGTGTCCTTACAAGCTGACTTTAGTTGGTAATCACTAACATAGCCCAAAGTAGTAAATTTCAAACAGGAGGGGTGTATAATTCACCTATATATATGGGGAGCAAAAACCCCTGGGCGGATTGAGCCCAAATTTTTTTGGTGGTAGGGGTCCACGACGTAATCACGCCATTCAAATTTGGTTGATGATCGGTTTAGGGGTTTTTGTTTGGCTGAGGGTCAAAGTTTGCCTTTTCCCATAGACTTTGTTTTTAAGGACTTGCACGGCCTTGAATTTAGAGAAAAAAATTTCAGGACTTTCAAAGACTATGAAGACTGCATGGAAACCATGGACAAAAGTTCACACACACCTGGCGTGCTTTCTCGGCTGCAAGGAACTGAAGTTTTTCGAGCTCATCAACAGTCATCCGAGCCTGATTCCACGACGACGTACCTAATACAGGCAAGTCTGAATGAAATCAATTAAATTACTTGAAAAATTAAAGAATCAAAATCATCAACAAATCTATGAATTACTGGCTGAATAAGGATATACATAATAGAGAATTTTGACTATCTATATGACTGTGTTACAACATCTACAACTTAAACTAAATGCAAGAGACGAAACTCAGAAACTTGGCAAAGCCAAAAGCAACATGCTAATAATAATACCAGCGACATACAATCGACAAATAGGCACACTCTACTACCAGTTGACAACTTGCACAAAAAACCTACATGTCTGGCATGTTTTCTTCTGCGAGTGTTTTTTGTCTTTCTTTTAGCAGTACACTGAATGAAACCGGGTCTTAATCCATGCGAGGGGAAACAGACACAGACAGACAGCAAAGACATGAGCAAAAGTGCACGTCCGTCCGACTGGTTGACGGCATTTCTTGTGTACCCTCTGTTGCCTTCATCCGACAAAAGCAGCAGCGGTTGCCGAAACGTCAACGAACTAACAAATGTTGTAATTTGATAAATGTATATTATTTATTTTTGTACCATTTCAATCTATCAGTATACTGAAAAACAGCTGACCGACCTGCTGGCGGACCGACGTTTGATGATCCGCCAGCCCACATTGCAGCATTGCCACCAGGGAATGAAGCCAGCCCAGTGAGATCCATATCCACTGGTTGTGAGACGGAACGGTGGAATGACGGCTGACCATGCTGCACTGGCCTGCATACAACACCAGTAAGCAGGTTTGCAAAAAACACAGGTCTTTTTCGAAAAACCCAACCAAATGTTTTTTTTTGTTTTTTGAGTGTTTTGGGGGTTTTGGGGTATTTTAGGTTTCTTTTTAAGCCTCAACTTGATGATTGATTCATACGAGTTTACGCTTGCTTCCCACAGCATAGAATATACCAACACTTGCAAAATTGCAGGTTTGAATGTTAAAAAACTTAGCCATAACAAAATATTTCATTATTAGTGAAATAATGAACTAAAATTGTTTTGGGTGGGTTTTTAAAGCAAAGTTTACCCCCGAAATACTTACAACTTTAACTGCTACTCGACCATGGTAACCTAACCCTAGTACTAAATAAAACCCATAGAGTTTTCTTGACTCAGGCATTAAATTAGTATGATGATTATTTCGACTAAACGTTGCATCAAAGTAAGAAGTAAATGAAGCATTTGTATTAGTACTTGTCATTAACATGTAGCCATCATCTTCAAATTTTGCCTCAAAACTGAACTATTCCAAAATTCAAGTGAAGAAACCAATAAAGACAACCAATGCTTATATACAGTATCCCTAACCTTACATACGAAATATTGCATAAGCTTAGTCACCATGCAGATGGTTTGTTTCGCTAATTATTTCACTTGTTTTCAGTTAAGAATATTATTCTGTGCCTGCTATGGCAAGTAGAATTTAGCTATAGCAGACATTAGCTACAGCGAGCCATGCTCTGTAAAATTATATCTAACAGTTGCCTCTGACAAGTTTGTTTTAATGCAGATTGACTCAACCAATCAAGCAATCAATCCAAAATGTTTAAAGTGGCCTATGTAATATAAAATACTGCCAGGTCCACCAGGTGTGTACTGTTTGGTTGTCGACCATATTTCCGTCAGCTATGTTTAGACGTTGATTAGTGCTGTTTCTAGCGATGTGCTTACTATAAATCTGATACAGTCCTACTCGTTCCTAGCTGTGGATTATGACGATTCTTGTCAGTTCTCAAAGTCTACTGCTCTGGTGCTGTAGTTTTAAAGCTTTTGCATCTTTCAGTCTATATTTGGAATTGGATGACTACCACGATCAGTTCACGGCTATAAAATAACAGAGACATGATGTCATAGATCGGGCATACCTTGCAGACAGCGGCGGCTGGTGTTGCTGGGTCCCAGTGATGAGACGAAGCAGAGTTTTCTGTTCAGCCGTCAGACCCGCTGCATTCGCTGCTGCTGGGTGCTGTCTGTAACAAACATTATAGCAGCATGTAGTAGTAGTAGCAGTAGTTGTAATAGTAGTAGTAGCAGCAGTAGCAGCAGCAGCAGCAGCAGCAGTAGTAGTAGTAGTAGCAGCAGCAGTAATAGTACTGTCAAAGACCAGGCTGTAATGAAGCAACTTAGAACTAACGATCTGGAAATTCCAGACCAGTTTTCTCAGGGGTCACTGAACTTTAAGCTGAGCACAGCACAGTTTGCCCAATTCCATCATTGCATTATTTTGTAATGGTCGGCAAGTCCTTTTATTTTTTGCAATTTAATATCCAAGTTTGCGAAACTTTCTCACACAAGAAATCTGAGCTAATGCTCATGAGACGAGCGAGAGCCTATGGCAGTTCCTGTTCGCAGGTAATCTTGGTCTATCTCCATCCATTTCGTCGCATCACTCCTTTGCAGCCAAAAATTGCCAAAAAAATCACTTAAAATCAATATTTTTAAGGCTCAAGGTCATTCAAGGTCATCGACGTTGACATTCCTAAGAAGCTCGTCACCAGTGCTTGTTATGATAAGCAGCATGTCTGTGCATATCTGCAACCACTTTCACGCAAGACAAGACAACAGCGGATAAATAGCCACTTTTTAGAAAGGTACCCCTCTGCGACACCCACGTGCGCAGGCCTGCTTGAATCTAGAGGGTCCGGACTTGGACTGCTAAAATCTACATTCCATGCTGAAAATTTCAAACATAGGATGTCTTGTTCTATCTCCAGCTATTTTGGCGCAATTCACTCTTGAAATGTGTGTCTCAGCCCCAAATCGCAAAAAATTCACAAAAACCCCCTATTTGGGGGGTTCAAGGTCATCGATGTTGGCATTTTTAAGAAGCTCGTTGCCAGTGCTTGTTATGATAGGCAGAATGTCTGTGCCTATCTGCAACCATTTTCACGCTAGACAAGCCAATAGCAGTAGAATAACGTCTTTTTAGGAGAAGTGCCCCTATTTTGCCCCCTCGTTCGTGGGGACCCCTTTCACCCAGTGGTATGAAATTTTGTCACGAAATACTGGAGACACTAGGTTATCATATGGTGACCTGCAGTCTCTATCTCAACTGGTCTTGAAACAGTACCAGGTCGTGACAGACAGACGGACGGACAGACAGAATTACCATAGCTAATACGCACTATAGCTAGCTCTCGCGCAGAAAAATTTGGATGAAACTGTCAATCTTTTTAAATCAACTAACTAGTACTTGGGCAATCAGCAAAAACCGCAGCACGAAACATATTCCCACCACTGATGAGGTATAGACTGATCAGTGATCAATCATTAGTTAACATCTGAAACATAGCGACAGTCTTCATGCTTTAAATAATGTAAAAAGAATCTTTAATAGTACTACTACTACAACCACTACAACTACTACATACTCGTGCTGTGGCTGCTGCTGTGACTTGATGGCACGCGGAGGTCGTGGGGGTTGCGACGCTGTTGCTGGTACAGCAGCTGTTGTCGGCAGAGTAAAAGACGTCTGTCTCACTGACTGCGCTGACGACACTGCCTGCAAATGCATCACATATAATAATTGTACACTGCACACTACAAAATCCAACACAGCTGAAATAACAAGCTTCAACACTACAAATGCAGATCTCCACAACTGGTTCGACATCACACCCTCGTAATGATTTTACGTGTTACGGCATGTTAGAAACTGTTGTTTACATTATTATTATTATTGTTATTATTATAAGAATCTGGAATTGGACTGGCAACATATACCACCACAACCGCCGACCTGAAGCCGATACACTCCGGAAATTTAATGGTGAACTTTGCTGATAATATGTATTCCATCATCCCATCAATCAATGAAGGCATGCGTACAGATTAAATTGCCAATGTCGCACACTGGGCAGCAGAGAATAAGTTGACGTTAAACATCGTAAAAATGAATGAGATCACCTCTGAAAACTTCAGGTAGTGTAGCATCAACATTAAGACGGGCAAAACTACGAGCATTTACGAAATGTTTCTTCTCGAAGTTGCATGGCAAAAATTTTCAAAATCGGCCAATGCTTCACAGCACTATTTAAAAGAAATTTGGCATGGTTTCTTGAGACATGGTGTGTTACTAGAACTACAACTGCTCCGACCTGTGACTGCATCAGTAGCTGCAGCAGGGCCTGTTGTTGTTGTTGTTGTTGTGGCTGCTGCTGCTGCCGTTGTTTTCTCATAAGCAGTTGTATCAGATGCTGTTCAGCTGAGACTGGGACAGCTGGTGTAACAGGCTGGTCCCCAGCTACACGTGATAAATCAACCACGGCCTGGCCAGCACCCACATTCACTGACGATCCCACCTGTAGCAATCAAGCAATCAATACCATCTTACCTGTATCAAGTCAGCTAGTCACTCACTCACTCAAGTTGATGACACATTGGCCATTTTCCAGCACCAGAAACAGGCGCCAGTTGTCTGGTGCCAGAAACCATGACACGCTTAAAGTCGTGGCACCGCTGGTGTGGTCTTATTGCGGTTAACCGGATCGACACTTTCAGGCCTGGTCCAGGACCGGTTAGCCGGTCAACTGGTTAACTATTAACAACCCTATATGTGCTATAAATTAGTGCAAATAATACTGGAACAATATTTACCGGTAAGTGGACAGGTGACTTTCTGTCAGCGAAGGGATCCTGATTGCCAGTGTGCTTCAGCAGGTCTCCTGCAACAACAGTTTCAGCATCAAATCACATTTGTAAGCCATCAAGAAATAAGGTAAGCTAAGTATTGTAAGCTGCCCACGATAAACATCGCCCTCTCACATCTCTGCAACTGTATGAATAAAAATATAATTCTAACCAGATACACACAAAAACATAATATTAATCACCAAAATATTCCTACGTATACAAGCTAACTGGTTTAGCGACCGTTTACAACATCTGGATATTCAGGGCAGCAAAGAAACAGCCAACGACACCCGCGAATCACACGGGGCAATGATCAATAAGAGAGAAATGGGATATCTGTTTTAAAAATGCCCATCAACTTCAAATGTAATAAAACGATAACACATCTCACCAAGCTGTATGAAGGAAGGATCGGCACCACGTTTTACCAGCAGAGTGTGAGTAAAAAAACCAGCGCTGTGCCAGCCGGCCATCTCTGCCCGCTGGAACGGACCTGGACGTATTTATATATATACACACACACATGGAAAGTTCTAGCTCTTCCGGAAAAATAACATTCGGATATTTGTTGGAACTTACTGGGAAGAGTTAGTAGTAATTATGCCAACAGCAAAGCCATATGGCATCCACATCCCCCATATGAAATTGAAAGAATTCTTTCTATAACATGGGTTTCATGTGTAATCTGCCTGGAGAATCAATATGACATGTATAACTTGTATCATCACAACTTGCAATGTATAGCTCGGAGTTACTTCTCACTCACCCTGTATAACAATTATAGCTGTACTGAATGGCAGATTTTACCATTCGGCCAAATAAGAATAATTTGCTCTATTATTTGGCTGAAGATGAATAGGATATGAATAGCTGACACATGTTCAAAGACACTGCACAATGTGCTGGTTTTATCACTCGCACATAATTTCTGAATTTTCACTCATTTCAGAATTGGTCATCTTACCTGTATCCATGATTCCATGTTAAATGAATGACACTAGAAAAGATTACTGATAATAACGAAACATGCTATATACTTTTGACAGTGGGTATACTAAATGGCTAAGGCAATGCCATAAAGTGTTGTGTGGGTCTTATGCTCCTATTTGAACCGAAGACAATATGAATATTGAATAGAATATTCGGTACAGCCCTAACAAAATATTATTGCACATGCGATATTGTGTACAATTCAACGGTCAACATCATGTGCCACTCACCCTGTATAACGCCCTGTGGATCTTGGTAAAACCATTTAGCAGCGTTGTCATGGTCGGCCGCCACAAATCCCTTCTTGCTGTCGGCCGGGGCCGGGACGGGCTGTTCAAAGCTGATCGAGCTGTCGTCATCACCGAACAAACTGGCTACAAGCTGCTCTGCGTCAATGTCCAGCCGACTGAAGTCCACCTCTGCTTCTACGGCTGACGGTGGAATGCCCCCGGGTGGCAGCGCAGGATCCTCGGTAGCCGTGGCACCGTCGGCTGGGTGGACGGTTGCTGGCACCAGTGGACCGACATCAGTGACAGAAGTCATGGACGCCACTGGCTCGGCAATTGATGTGTAAGGCTCAACCTAATCCACGCAGAAAAAATACATTAGTTTCTGCAACCCAACAGAAAGAAAAGATACAATTTCTGTTTTAATGGCCTGCGTTATCTGCAATTTAAGCACTATAAGTGTGTCATGATGACAGCGATCAAATTACACGAGCATTTTAAAGGCAAAATACGAATTACGTGGATGGTTAAAATGGCCCGAAATTGTTACGATTTCCCTTGCTAGACCTGACAAAAAAAAATGTGAACAAAAAAATACATGCACATGTAAAGAGCAAGATTTATCAGCAATTTAACCAACTAAGTGTGCAAAAAATCAATCAGCTTAAGTGTCCAGTATCCAAGTGCTTTGCATCAATGATCAGAAATTGTGCATGCCCCAAACATCTCATCTAGATGACGTACAATACAGAGAAAAAAATACAAAAGTATTGAACTGCATGTAATTTCATAGACATCTCCAATTACACAGAAACCTGCCAATTATGCCAATCATGTCACGGTAGTGTAATCATAAATAAGGTTGAGCTTACAGACGCGGCATCGGGCTCGGGAGCCAACATGGCGGCAGAGTCCACGGGGACAACAGACTCATCATCCCTGACAGATGAGCTCGAAGCTTCTTCCACTTGTTCACTAGATGGCGCCTCCAGCTCCTCTCCCTGATAATGAGAAATAAAACAATGAAGTATTTGACAAAACACAGGGTTGAAACACCCTGGGCACATACCCCAAGAAACCTGTGATTTTGTTGGGCACCCACCTACAAATCCACCTAAAAATCAATCAAGTAGATAAACAACAAACACAAGTAAAAAAAAATCACCTCCTACTTTCTTCGGCAAAGACACAAAGAGTGTTGATCCAGTTCCCTATCTTAAGCCACTGAGCCAGTGAGAATGCGCCTTTGCAACGCATGACCAGTGACGCCAGACCTATGGTTAACTTCCCAGCCGCAGAGCATCACCGCCCTTTGGCCACCAGTACCAAATCACAGTCTGGTGAACACGTGTGAACAACTTGCCTAGGGCTGTTACTTACGGCTGACTTAACAGGGTGTTTACACGATTCAGCAAACGTCCAGCAAACTTCCAGCAAATGTATTCAAAAGACACGTGAATTGCTGGACGTTTGCTGGACATCTGCTGGAAGTTTGCTGAACGTTTGCTGGATCGTGTAAACACCCCATAACTGGAGTTAAACTAATGACCACCTGCCCAACACCATTACACTACCATGTAGTGGCATCAAGGGTTAAAAAGAGGCCGGGACCACTGGGCAGCAAGTCACAATTTTTCGGCTTTCCAAACAGCTGCAGATTTCCAGCAGAGGAGATTATGCGTGCTCAAAATTCCAGTTTTGTCATAAATTTTCCATAAACGGGAGTTTTCCACCCCTCCCCCTGCCCAAAGAATTATTTTGGACAAAGTAAAATTTAGAGAGGAATTGTTCCCCATGCCACGATGCCTTACACCCTGATGACACCAGTGCTACCAGCATGTCCATCAAGCCAGCTGAACATAGAAATAGAAGTACAAGATGCTGACTACTAACCTGAAGGCCACTAGCACTATCATCAGTGAAGTCAAATGGAACCAACTCTTTACACTCCTGACACACAACCATTCTTCTATTAGCAGTTAAGACTTAAACAACCCTTCACCGTTCTATGCTAAGCTGTTAGTTGAGTAACAGACAGAGCAGATTACGGCAGACAAGATCTCGTGTAGCAAATATAAACTTCTTACCACATACGTTTTTTGCAGACAGACACAGTTCATTACGTAGCACTTGTATCCCCCTATAAGCAGTCAGTGTCACTCATCGAGGTGTCTCATGTTAACTGATGATTTACAAAATAGCAAAACAGAAGTCTTACATCTTTTGACATGAAGGCACCACTTGCATCAAATGTTCCAAAGGAACCGATATCATCGACACCAACCGTACTCCATTCAGGAACATCTGAAACAAAGCACACCTTCCTAGGTTAAACATGGTAATGAAACAATATCCGAATGACCTAATTCTACTTCTTATTGGGAAACTCCTTTCAGAGCGTTGCCGTGGTGATGACATGGTGCCAAACGTCCCTATCCCTGGCCTTCCTCCAGACAGTGTGGACGCCAATGTTCTGGGGCTGGACGTCTTCATCAACTGTTCTGAGCCAGGATGTTCTTGGACATCCGGCCGATCTCCTCCAGTCAGCTGGGGGTCGAGGTGCAGGGGCTATGACATGGTGATGATCTTCCAATAGAGCGTACGAGCTAGGTGACCAAAGAACTTTAGAATTTAATCTACTACTCAAGTGCACATTTGCAAATTGTTTCATCAGTTGTACAATGCAGGGCAACCACTCTCCAGACACGATGAAATTCCCTGAGGTTTTGCGGTGCCAATGGCCATTTTTACTGGTACTCAACTATGGTAACCTGAACGTAGTAAAGGTTAAAGGGTGCCATACCCCACAAGGGAGATAGGTCGGTGCTCATCTCCGTTTCCACGGCCGTTGAGCCCACGAGTGAATAGACTGCTGAGTCCGTGATGCATGGCCAATGCGACGCCAGACGTACGATTACCTTTCAAGCCACAGAGCATGGCTGGTACCGAATTATACTGCTTGGTGACAGAGGCACATGTGTGCGTGAACAACCTGCCCAAGGTTGTTACCTGGCAGTGCCCCAGCTCAGAATCGAACTAATAACCTTAGCACTAACTAAAATCATACACAGACGTAAATAGATGAAACTAAAACATAAGTAAGCAATATTTAGCAATAAACAGCATAAAATTTTGACAAAAAGTGCTAAGTGAGTGATATTAAAACTAGGTTCTCCAGAGAAGTGGTCACCCTGCACTTGGTTACTGAAGAAATGCTGCCGAGTTTGTCCTGATTTGACTCCATTATTCTGGTTTAAGATAACTGAAAATGGCAATCATGGGGCAAAGAGTTGGCCCTGGTTTCCTGTAAAATGGTTATCATTGTAGTTGTAATAATGTTGTTGAATAAAATGGGAATTAACAGGCAACCAGCTAACCCAGATTCCACTGGAAAAATGACCATTAAGAAACATTTGAGCAGTAACAGTGGTAGTAATATAGTAGTAGCACCATCTTCGTCTTCGTCGTCATCATAGCTGCGATTGAAGCGTTTCCTACGGTAGTCGCCACGGTCGTACTGGACACTGTAATGCCCATCATTCGCACCACGATGTGACCGACCACCACTGCCACGAGGGTCGTCCCGTTCCGGTGGATCACGCCAGCTGCCTGCTGTCAACAGAACAAGAGCATTACTTAAGACTCGATGACTTAAGACGTACACTGAGCCAATTCGCTAAGCGAAACCTCCTGAGGCTGAATGCCAGTCTCCACTGAGACCAAAGTTCAGCTACACTTTTACAGTCTGCATATGTACACTGTGTTTCAAAAAAACGGGCACCCTTTTTATTTCTTTCATAATTCACTCAAATGATGATCAATTTACACGAAATTTTTACCAGATGTAGCTGAAGAAATGCTAATTCAAAATATATGGACAAAATATGGCTGTTAGTTAAATATTCTTTGCTAGTTGTGATGTAATGCTGACGTCATAGCGTGGCGCGAGTACAAACTGGTTTGTCACAACCGGTGCTGTAAGTTGCTGAATAGCTGCCCTGCATCGATGGTGAACTTTATC
>Ga0209367_1004212_pt1 | contig 19799 bp, 20 predicted proteins | sample WorMetLIZISLAND2_FD_187412 | JGI IMG/M metagenome (GOLD analysis project Ga0209367, IMG submission 187412) | Marine gutless worms symbiont microbial communities from Max Planck institute for Marine Microbiology, Germany - Olavius geniculatus... ...
AATTTTCAAAAACCGGTTACCACGTTACTGCCGATGACGTCACAGTGACGCTTTGACAAACAGTAATTTATTTTGTTTATAAATTGTCACTAAATTGTCGTTCTTTTCAAGCAATCGCCGGCTGGCCACCTGATTTATCTTCCAGCAGGACAGCGCACCAGCACACACAGCGCGCAGCGCAGGAAACTGACTGCGGACCAACTGTCCAGATTACATCAGAAAAGACCAATGGCCTCTAAATTCGCCGAATGCAAACTCGCTGGACTATCACGTGTGGTGTGCAATGTTGGAGCTTGCCGCAAGCTTAAAACAAAGCCGAAAACAATCGCGGAACTCAAGGAATCGCTTCAGGTTATCTGGAGCAACCTACCACAAGGACCGATCGACAAGACTGTGAAAGATTCTCAAATTAAGTGACTGAAGGCTTGTGTTGGAGCTTGGAGCTGTCGGTGGACACTTCAAACATTCACAGTGACAATGGAATTTTCGCATCTGATCATTAGTTAACTGTGTTGTTTGACCTGTTTCAACGATGTTATTGAACTGGTGTTGTAGCTTGAACATTTTTTCATGCTGAAAAATCGGTAAGCAGTCATGTTGAAAAATCTATAACTTCGTCATTTTTCAATGGAATCAAATTTTATTTGGCATTTAGCCGTAGAACAATTTAGTAAATAAATCTGTAAATTTTCAGATTAAAATGCTAAACAGTTGCTGAGAAAACAGCAAAAAACTTTAGGGGGCTACTTTTTTCTGCCACACCCTGTACATACGTAGTTTCGTTCATGATACTTGGGAATTTCCCGGTGATGTGTCCTTGAGGACTTGTGCTTGAGGTGCCTCGAGGACAAAGAGCTGTGTCCTTGTCCTCGTCTTTGTCCTTGACCTCATCCAAGTCCTTGGCCTTGAGACAAAGTTTTTGGTCGTAATAATAATAATAATAATCTGACTTGTAAAGCGCCAGTATGTGCTAAAAAAGACTTCAGTGGCGCTGGCGGACAGAACTAGTCGCTGAGGTTAATACAGAGGACTAATAAATTCTTTTCATTATCAATTTACTTTCGATCGACAAACTGAAAAAAAATGTTGAGCATTAGCTATTGACATACCGAAACCCGTGATGCTAGTAATTGGAGCCCACTCGCTTATTTCACATTGGTCTGATGTTCTTAGTAGAGCTGGGAATAATTGTTTTGGCAGAGCGAATCGAACTCAAGCTTATTTCGATTCGACTCATTAATTTTCAAAAATTTTACAGCCAAGTTCTGTTAGCAAACTCGTGTTTCTGTGCACTGATTGCGCTAACTGCATGTGTGTGTTAGCATTGCACACAACTTTCGTTTAGTTTCACTTCACTATCACTTTGTCACGAGCTTTCGAAGGCAACTAGTGACGTTAAGTTAGCCCTCTTTTAGCCCTCTCTTCCTCGATGTGATTTTTTTACTTACAAGTTGCAGTCCTTTCTTCTGGGTTGATCTACCGACGATGGTGCAGTAGTGTGATAGTACAATACTTAACGATAGTATAGGCCCAAATTGTAATCACCAGTGAACAGTGGCGTCGTGGGTCAAAAAATATGCAGGGCCAAAAGTTGCAATTTTCCTACAGACACTGCAAAGTTGAGACAGAATTTTGACACAAAGTTGCAAATTTTCAACAGAAAAGATTACGAGTGTTCAGCATTTAATTTTTTCTCCAAAATTTACCCAAAATGAAGATTTTCAGTTCTAAATTTGGACCAACATTTTCCGAGGAGAAAATCTTTGACAATTTTTTGACAGTTAAAAATTTAGATTTGTAACCATCATTTGCCCTCTTGCTACGACGCCACATCCAATGAATCGAATCGAACCAAATTGAAATTGTTTTGAATCAATTCGAATCGGATTTGTTATCAGCTGAATCGCCCACCTCTAGTTCTTAGTGCCATCACACGGTTCAGTGCTTGGCCCTGTTTTCTAGGTAATATAAGGACACCATTATTTTTGACAACTGTCGAAACCAGCACAACATCATTGTCAGCAATATCACTGCACTAATTTGATCTCAATGCTTACAACATAATAGAAAGTTTTTCACAAAAATTAAACTTACTGAGTCTGGAATTGCAAGAGTCACAAGATGTCAGTTTTTTTGGTTTTCTGATATTTTTTTGCATTGTCGGACTATTTCAGTAGTATGATGCTACTAATGACGTTCAGAATGTGCAAGATCTTACTGAAGTCCCCCCAGTTGACAGCAATGTGTCGTTGTGGTAGGAACTTTTAGATGTAATTGGTTTTGACCTTGAGTTTTTTGGCCTTGGCGTTTAACTTGCTCTCAAGTTCTCAGCCTTGTCCTCGGGTTCAAGTCCTTGTCATTGTCTTCATCCTTGTTCTTGCTGTTTTTGTAAGTCCTCGTCTTTGTCCTCGAGCACAAAGTCCTTGATAACATCACTAGAAATTCCTTTTTGTCATATCACTAGTGGCATCATGGATTATGAAACTAAGGGGCAGGAAGTTGCAGACGTCTGACAGACCACTGCAGATTTACAATGAAAGAAGTTATGGGTGCTCAAAAGTTTCATTTTGCCCTATAATCCTTCCAAATCGGGATTTTTTTAGCATAAGATTTTGTATTTTTGGAAGAAAAATATCCAACAACAAGTAAATTTCTCAACATGCTAAAATTTAGGAGGGGCAGTTACCCCCTACACTCCTTACCACAATGCTGCTGACTTTCAGTTTTGTTGCATAAATGGAAGAAGTACTTACTGTGCTGGATATTGTCCAACTTTTACGTAAAATTTTGAATGGTCACGACTTGATTTGGCTTGCAGTTCACGAATTGGCTTGAAATGCTGCAGTGTTGCATTTTCATCAGTGTGTGTCTATTTCAAATATAATGTTTTGTATTTTTAGAGGTTTTTTTGTCAATTTTGACCACAATCAAGTAGTAGCCAGAACTTATGTACTCTGTGTCCGGTAAAAAAGTAAACCCCTTGACATTGTACAGTAAAAATGTTAAATGTGAACGAATTTGAATTAATTTTGTACACTTAATTTTCAATACATTGCTGAAGAGATCACCAAATTTCATTGAAAAATGTTAATTCGTAGTGGAGTTATTTATTGTTGAATATCAATAACTAAATATTTCTGTTAACAATATGGCATTACATAGGTAAACTCTGTACATTTGTGTAATTCCAGCAAACAACTCTGCCAATAAATAAAATTTTTCAATGAAATTTGGTGATCATTTGAACAATTTATTGGAAATTAAACGTATGAAATGTTATTCATATGTGTTTAGATTTGACATTTATATTGTTCAATGTTTAACCTTAAGAATGACACTTAGCTTTAATTTATTATATAAAAGAGTAAGGTTGTGTCTGTATTCTGTAAGCTGTAAGGGTAAATGTAAAATAGAAATTCAAGTTGGCCAGTTAGATGAACATTGAGTCAATTCAGATATGTTCATATCAGAGATCACGTTCGTTGAAAAAAAGTACATGTTATATAGCAGAAATACAATGAGAAAGAAGATATTTGTGGACAAGAAAAGCTATGAAACATTTTTTTTCCAAGTCGAATTTACCGCAAAATAAGTGTTCAGTGTAGACTGGGGAGTGTATACAGAGTGGCCAAAAAACGTGGCGCTTTACTGTTGTCCATATATTTGCCAATTAGTGACTGATTTTCAAAACTCTTTCGTTTGCACACTCTGTGGACAATTTGCATTAATGTGATTATTATATATCCCACCACACTATAAATGCGTCTCTGCACTATTTTGTGAAATATAAATGAAATGTGCATATATGACGATAATAACTAACATTTTAGTAAAATTAAAATAAAACACTTCAGACCAACATTGTGGGGAATGATCCATATGACACTAGACTGTGGGTCTTGACACAGACAGATCATTTACTGCAATTTTGGTCTGCAGTGTTTTTTTTCGTTCACCTAAATATTTGTTTTTGTCATTAGTTTTTCTTACACTTATATTTCACAAGGTAGTGTAGAGACACGCTTATGGTGTGGTTGGATGTATAATAATCACATTATTGCAAATTGTCCGAGGAGTTGTCACTGAAGGAAGTTTCACAATCGGGCGAAGATATGGACAAAAGTGCCACGTTTTTCTGGCCCACGGTGTAGTATTGTACGTTTTTTGAACATTGATGCATGGACAGGCAGAAGGGAAGCTTTTGAAATGTAGATCTGGGCGATGGGGTAGTGGCGGTTCTATCCCCCAACATCCGGGGGGGGCACGGCGCCCTAGGGCGAGCGCGGTAGTGCGAGCCTATAACGGGGGTCTGAGGGCGGAGCCTTCAGCGGGGTCCTGGTCAGGAGTCTGAAGCTGAAACACGTGGTTTTCGGACGTTTAATGACAGCTGCAAATTTGCCCACTTTTCTAAAATTTGAAAACGCCAAAAATCATATTTGTGTTATCTTTGCAAAAAACCATGGGTGGCCACGAAACGGGGGGTGGAGCAAAACTGGGGGGCTGTGCCCCCCTGCTCGGACCTAAAACCGCCACTAGATGGGGGTTGGGAGTACAGTGGCGCGTCATGTAACGCAAAAGTTGGGGCAAGAATTTACCGAGCTTGTGTGGTCAAAGTTTATTTTATCTGTAGATTCTCCAAAAATAGATTTTGAGCTTGATACTTTTTGCAAAAAATGGCAATAAAAGTTTTCCCACATGCTAAAATTTAGGGCCAAATGGCCAATGCCCCCTTCTATGACGTGACTGATTTGGAAATTCAGCTCAACGGAGGTGGGAAACAAAAAGACCAATGAAGAAAGTTAGCATGTGGTTAATAAGATACAAATAGCATGTTGTTTTTTTTACCGTGATTGGCTTTTACGGCTAACTTTTACACTCTTACTGTGTGTGTGTAACAATTCTTGGGCGAATAAATGATAAATCTTATGATAATACAAACGGTAAAATGTTGGAGGAAAAACAGAAGAACATGCAATATTACTCAACTCTGAGGAATTGCGCATTATTGGAAAACGGTAATAATAATAAGAAAATGAGTACTTTTTGTGTAGCATGCGTTTACTTACTTAGTTTTTTGGTTTTTCAATTTTATGTATTGAGTCAAGTTTTCGCAGGCCTGTTGACATGTTTGCAGGCTACTTCCGGTTGGCTAAAATTCTAAGTTGCATTTTTTTCCTGTACACATTCGTGTCCGAGTCTTAGTTTTTATGTTGGTGCAGTTACATAGCAAGAATAGGACACGCATCAAAAGTAGAATGACAAAAATGCGTCAGAAGAAAGTGTTCCTAGGAAGATTGAATTCATTTTACGTTTGTCCACTGTGATGTTCGTCGAGAAATAGCGAGGTTAAAGTTGGAGGTCGTTCACATTTTTTTGTAAATACCGAATCGTTCACAAAAAACATGAAAAACAACAAATAAACATTGTCACCAGTATGCTGAGGTGTGTCAACTTCTTTAAATCATAGTATTGCAATACAGTCTGGCACTTGGCATTTTGTCATATGAGTTTAGCATTATTGATTTGACAAACAATTAAACATTCACCACGTTTATGATCGGCATTTAAACTACTGTATATTAAGTGGTAGTGCAAAATTAACCAATTACTTAATCAAAATTTAAGTGAGTGATGTTAACATTGTGAGCAATGTGTGTGCTCTAGGTGGTGATCAGTACCAGTTCTGTGGCAGTGTGGTATCATCGGTGGCATACTGTATGTTTCGGAATGCCGAACACAAATTGTTCGCTATTAGCTATTTGTTTATATCTCTTGACATTTGTCATTGTTCTACCTGTGATTTGCTTTCTTTTGCCATTGCATCATTCTGTCTACTATCAGCTGCTCACAAACATTATTGCTGTTGTGAAGCCAGATTCAGCACTTCAGATGGATGTTGATATGCTGATTGATCTGATTGTAAAGAATACTGAACGAGTTGATTTTGCTAACAGGTTTTTCAAACATCAACAGAGTCACTTGGTTTTAACAAACATTTCCACTTTGCCAGTGAAATTTCAACCAAAAACTCAGACAAAGGGTAGTGTGAATTTCATGCAGAATATAAAACATGTTAGTGTTGATGCTAGAGCAGCAGTTACTGTGTCAGTGGTAATTATCAGCGCTGGACGGGACAGTGTGGTGAGCAATGGTGCGAAGTATGCTCCATGTTACCTAACACAGAACGTTGCTCGTTTCTTGACACTGATTGGTAAACGCAGACAGTCTAATCAGGTGCTTTATCAACTATTAGTCTGTAGTGTTGGGGACCACGTTACAGCCGAAGAGCAATCAGTTAGCCATCTAGTCCAGCTTGTCCGTGATCCACACTTGGATAGTGGCTTTACGTTTGGACCATTTCACGACATATTGGCTTGGAGGTCAATTGTTTGCTTGTTCTCATACAGTAATTTCGGATGAGTTTACATTTGTTCAGACAAAATATGCACGTTTTACAATGCCTGTTTATCTACGTGGTTAAAACAGTTAAATGGTTGGTTTTAACTATTCTATTATTAAACTGAAAATAGTCATTAAAATGGGGATAGTTGCTAAACATCTTTGACAGCTTAGCATAAAGTAAGGTTTTTTTAGTGAACTTGTTACTTTTTACTGATTTTGAACTTATTTCTTTTGATAGGACAGTGATAGGACAGGTACTTATTTTTTTCATACATCCAGCACTGCATAATTATTACTATGTTGACTGATTGATGTTGCCATAGATTTGAAAAGGAAAAACGTGACTACATATTCTGCTTGCGGCAAGCAGCTCATGATGCAAAGTTTGTGCTGATTGTGGAGGATGACGCCTTGCCAGTGGCTGAAAGTCTGTCTGTTATATCAAGACTGGTAACTGGCCAATGGACAAGCAGACCTGATAGCCACATAGTTGGAGAACGCTTCTACGTTAAACTATACCACCCAGTTCATCTACAAGGGTATGCTCTGCATTTCGTTGCTGTCTTTAGTCAATGAGCTGCAAGTTGTTTTTACACAGTTAAATTAGTTTCTTCAGCTTTGTACTGAGCATCATCTGTACTGTACTTACTATGAATGGCTTAGTTACATACTCATTTGCTGTTAAAATCATAGTGGCCATTAGAGGGCACTTTATGTTAAGATTCTAAACTGTTCCTGGGATTCATGAATTTATGCTGCACATCATTTTTGCCCATTCCTTCATTCTGATTTACTTTAGAATTTTTGTGGTATTTATAGTAGTTCACTAATTTTAGCAACAGTAGTACTGAATAATTGTAGTAATTAATAATGGCCTAGTAATAATAATAGTCATATTTTTAGTTAGCAACTAAATTTAAAGAGATATTTGGCCTCAATTGCATGCATGCTTTGTTGGATAGTTTTACTTGTTTTACAGCACTTTTTTAATCAGTTAGTTTTGTTATTTCAAAACTGCACTTGTGTTGGCTTTGCATCAATGAAAACAAATTGAGTTGTTAGTTACGGCGTTAGTAGCAGTAATTTTGCTAGGAGATCATAACATGATGATGTTTTGATGTGACAGCTATATGAGCCTGGAGTCCGAACGACTACCACAACTGATTGCTGCTGCAGTTGTCCTTGGAAGTTGTCTATATCTCGCCACCAGGTGGCGACTGTGGCGTACTGATGTCAGAAGTTTAGCACGTGGTCGCCTGTCATGGATTCACTGTTGCATCTATTGTGGCCTCATAGCACTGTGCATCGGTCGTGTACATATGCACAGCTGGCGAAGACTGCTTGCACCTTATGCACATTATCTAGTCTCCAACAAATTCTGCTGCACACAGGCAATTCTATACACGTCTCAAACTGCATGCGATCTGGCTGCATACCTCGAACGTACGTCCTGCAATGAAACTTATCACAAGGATGAGGCCTTGTGGACATTCACGACGTCGGGGTATCTGATGCAGCCCAATGTATTTGAGCATGTTGGAGTCTGGTCTTCGGTTCGCAGTGGTTTTGTTGATCCTCACACAGTTGACTGATTTTGTTAGTAAAAGATGCACAAATCAAACAGCAGTGGATCGATTACAATTTACTGTCAACTGGCCTTTTTGTGGTTCCATCTGATTTAGTGTGATATTTGCTTCAGATAAACAGTAAGAGGAGAAAATTAGAAACATGAAAGTTTTTACTGTGTATAGATTAAAAGAAACTCTTTTTAGTTGAACAGTTTAGCAAAAAGTAAATTACTTAAATTTTAGCTGTGTTTTGGAACTGAAACAAATCCGAATATGTTCCTCATTATGTCACTAGGTAGGCCTACAGTCACAGCATACATAGCCATGTTGTGGTACATTGGTTTATTAAAGGGGCAAAGGGGAGGCAACCTGCATAATGCTGCTGTCGGCGCTGACAGAATTGCATAATTTTGCTTACTAATATGTCTAAATTTTTGTACCTGTTTATAACAAGTCTTCTGCTTCTGGCTTACTTTGTACTCCAGACTTCTAGGGTTAGTGGCATATTGTTGGACCGTTGCATAAAATGGCCAACCACAAACGTCTATAAAGTCGAGTCAAACTAAAGTCTGAGGTCATCTCGTAGTTAACCGAGTTCTAGCCAATTTTTGGCAAAATTTCTACAAATTTCATTGCCAAGGCAATGAAAGTCAACCATGGTAGAGTTACTAAAATTATTTATTTGCTCCACCCTCAAAATGAGTGGGAGACGAGCACCCCGCCTACGCCCCAACTGGGGCATGGTTCCCTTCACCCTCAAAACCCCTTGTTAGATGCAAGAATCTCGGAGATATCTGGCACATATGTCGAGTTTTATCCCAAATTTCGTTTCCATTGCAACAAGGGTCAGTCGGGGTAAAATTCGATTGGCAGCATTTAATGACTCATCCCCGAAAACCCCCTATAGACGCAAAAATCTCCGAGATGTCTTTTACACAAGGCGAGTTATAGCCAATTTTGTCCCAAATTTCATTGCCATGGCAACGGGGGTTGGTCTGGGGAAAATGCGATTGGCAGCATTCAATGGCCCATCCCCGAAAAACCCCTATAGACGCAAAAATCTCGCAGATATTTCTTACACAAGGCAGGTTATAACCATGGGCTATATTGTAATTTTTTGGATTTTTTTTTGAATAAATGCGCTAAATATTAATTTCAAATTTTTTAATTCCCAAAAGGCACATCCTTGCGCGAGACCGCGTCGTTTGAGCCATCGCACGTAAAAATCCGCCGAAGGGTCTGACTTGTAGGTGAGTTTCTGAAAAAAGGCATATAGCTACAAAAATTTTTGCGTATATTTCACCTATTTGCCGAGAAGCCCCCTTGTGCAGATTTACATGAAATTTTGCATGAGGGGTCATCTCGTCGACGTTATCAACCGTGCCAAATTTTATCTCAATCAGTTCAATGGTTTTGATTCTGTGGGGGTCGAATTTTTGGCTTTCCCATAAGAAAGAGAAGTCGCCGTTAACACATGGCTTGAACTACCGTTCAGACTGTGATGTACTATTCTTAGCCATTATGGTTTAGTTGTATTTGGCTGGATTCTATCTGCATTTCACATTGTGGCTGTGGGAGGAACTGGCTGAAATTTACTGCTATCTTGCTGAAATGGGAATTATCTTGATTAATTTATTTGTTACCACAGGTCTGTGGTGTTCTTGAATAAATACTTTTTGTGGAGGAGGGCGTGTTTGTTTACAATACGAGATGATGCGGATAAAATCAGTTATTTCTTGCTTGTGCGTTGTATCGATAGCTGTTGTATTTGCAAATAAATCGGAAACACCGCGTGATTTGATCTTGACTCATATTGTGAGTAATTTACTGAACGGAAAACAGCTGCTCTATACCTACATACCGTTCGGTAGTTGTGCGTGTGACCACGTGACATATGAGATTCACCAGTCCATTGGTTGAAAGATGAAATAAATGTTATAACAGTAACTGTGTAATATATAGAAAATGGCATCTATCTGTCAATCATTTGTTTGTGGCAATTCATGACCAATTAGCTCAGTGCACATGCACATTTTGATTTAGCTATGTTTTTTTTCAGTACTGGTTCAGCAGTAAAAAGTCTCGTTTATGCATCTCGTGATTAAAACTGCTTTTCAGTCTTAGAGATAGACGGTGATTAGGATAAGCCAAGAATACCACAAATTCCACAGTGCATTTATTTGGCTTCTGTTTCCCATATGGATGAATAGCTAGACTAGTTATGCAGCCAGCAGACATACCACAATTTCAGTTTCATTGGCTTTCATCTTGTAGTGCATAAGCTGCCAATCCTGTTTTATTCCGCTAAGGATAGGGGGTTGAGTTGGCCAGATAGCACAGTGGGTTAGTTAGTTTCGGTTAGCAGCTTGTTTAAGGTTACTTGCAAATGGGATTTTGATCGTTGAACAGCAGTCTTTCATTTACAAATTAGATAGTGAAAGATCAGGGTTGATAAAAATCACGATTTTTTAAATAAAAATCGAAAGCATCAATTTTTTTATTTAGATTTTTTTGATTTAAATCAATTTTTAAAAATTTTTATTAGATTTTTGCACCATTTTATGCTATCTGTGATAACCAATGTGTTATCTTTATCTGTTGGTTTGTGGATGACAGTAATTGGCTTTGAACTATGTAGTTGCGTGCGCGTGCAGAGGCGTGACGTCATAGTGACAACAAGAGCGTCAAACGCTGAAACGCAGCTGCTAGGCTACATAGTGTGGGAAAGATACCTCGTTACACAGAACATATTTACATGGGTTACATGTGTTATTTTTTTATAGCTGCTTGGCAAAAAACTATTCACAATTTTAACCTGGTGATGCATTCTAATGTTTGTAAATATTTATGGGGCTGCAATTTGTCAGACTTTTTAAGGCCAATAGTAGACAATGATGAAGGCCATAACATTTCTAATACCTGTAAGCATGCTGATTGCTGAAAGTAACTACCGTACCAAAACATGAGCAATTAACAAGATTCAAGGCCAAGTAATTGGCAATGTCAACTTTGGTAAATTTTATCAGGTTAAACTTACTTACTAGTTAAGATATAACCAAATATTAATTTAGTCAACAAAATAAATTGAGTTAGCAAGCACTACAGTGCACTAAATACTAATAATAGATTGCAAACTGAAAACAGCTATCACATTTACACAAAAATTTGTAGTTTTGTATTCATTGATTTATATTGTGATTTTTATTGTTGATTTCAATCATGATTTAAATTGATTTAAATCAGTGATTTAAATCACTTAATTTAAATCGCCTCAACCTTGTGAAAGATTAATTATTGCTTATGAATAAAATATTAATGGCATATTCATTGCCTGCCACTTCAAAACTCTTGGACACTGATTCTTAGTGGTGCTATATGTTGTTTTTAATGCTACCGTGAGGTAATGTGCATGCGTAGCTGTACAGACATGGGGACAGAAGTCCACTTAAGTCTTATCCAGCAGACCCACACAAAGTGTCCATATGGCATCAGGGATTACGTCAACTTACAACAGTACGTTTGTTTTTTGTTTTTAAAGTTTTAATCTAACTACTGAATATTCAACACCTACAAGATGTGTCTGTCATCACACCTCTTTTATCTGTTGCGGCTTATAGTAGCCACAGATCTGTTCGACATCACTAGTATAGTAGTATTGTATGCATTCAGTTATGGGAGTAGTTGGATCAGTTGATGTTGATGATGATGATGAACGAATGTATTTAACATAGCACAAGTCTGTGAAGTCACGTAGTGGTCAACACAATAAGACACTGTTGGTCACTATAAGACCAGCAAAAAGTTGGGAAACTTCACGTGGCAGTTTTCTCGAAAAATTCTGCACTGCCGTGACAGTTATCTGGTCAAAGGCATGGACAACGTTGTATGAATGTAACTTATCTCAGTGCTACATTATTTGCATGTTGTTTGATGATTATGTAGGTATGCATATATGTGTAAGGCTGCATTCACATAGACACGAGTACGAGCTTGGCACTGTCTGGGTTTCTGTATACGATTTCTGGCAAACATGTTTGCGTGTATTTTAATGGTGGCCGTGCACATACATACGAGTACGTGTTACCTGTAAATTTTACTTGTATGAGTAGTTTTTGTGCAGGTCGTGTTTTTGTCTAACCTATGCGAAGTAAACTACACGTAAATAGTGTTAATATAATTTATATAAGCTATGGTGCATATTTGACATCAGCACTGACGTCAGTGTAAAATTGTTCATTATTAGAGGTGTGTGGTTAGTAAAATTATTAGCGATGTGGTGGAATATTGTTGTTTTAATGGCGAAACATTTTTTCAGTTTGATTTAATTTAATGTTGCCGACACACATTGAGTTATGTGTTTGTACAAGTGACCGTGAACATTCCACTCATACAAGTGAAGGTTCTGCGGGCCATAGATGGAGACTCAGACTCATACTTTTACTCGTGTCTATGTGAACGCTGCCTAAGGCTCTGTTAACTATGTGGCAAATGACTGGAAGGTTTTAGTTATAATTACCATGAACAGCTATTACAACTTTGTCTTCTTGTAGCGTGGCCGGTAGTATATGAATGTGCTGTTTAAATTAAATTGTGAATTAGATGGTTATTGCAGAAAGGCATGAAGCAGCAGTATGCACTAGGCCAGTACTTTCGTAAACGCTATATTGAAGGACAGCCATACAAACTTCTGAGCAAATTCTATGATCGCCATCAAGTAAGCGTTCGAATACAGCATTAGCTTTTTTAGATGTGAAGTTTTTATGTCAGCTTTTTGTGACTCATGTTGTATGTTTATGTGAGATGTGTAATGTTTGAGTCATTTGTATTTAGCAATTTATTATTTATATAGTAAACAGTATGATAGTTAAATTGTTGTCACAGTAAGTAAGTTTGTGAGTAATTTCTGTAGCAAGTGAACTGTAAAATAAGAGAAAATATTTGACAGTTTTTTGACAGTCAAAAATTTAGGGTTCACAACTGCCCCCTCCCTCGACCAACATTATCACTTGCTACGGTGCTGTGGCCAGTGAATTGAATCGAATCAAAATTTTTTTGGATTGAATCGAATTGGATTTGTTATTAGCCATATCAACCACCTCTACTCTCTTGACAGTTTATCACATTTACTATGTAAAGTAGAATTCCGAGTTGACAAGGGTGGATTGCCAACAACTGAAGCTTTCTATTGATGTCACATTATTTGCAGTAGCTGCTATAAACCGTGTTACCTCATAAGCCTAATGCATTGTATGTCTGTTAAATGTGCATATATTTAGGTGTATGTGCGAAGTACTGACTATGACCGAACACTGATGAGTGCATACTGCAACCTGGCTGGTATGTTTCCGCCACAAGGTTCTCAAGTGTGGAATGAAGATCTTTTGTGGCAGCCAATTCCTGTGCATACAGTGCCAAAACATTCAGACCATGTGAGTTTGCATGTGTAATTTGTGGCAATATGCATAGTTGAATTTTTTCTAATTTCAAAGATTGCCAAGCAAATGTTTGAATGAACTTGGATGATATGTTGAAAATGAAATATCAACGTTTAAAATTCAAAGAATTGATATTACCTTGTTAAGTTTATTTGTCTTTTTTTCACTCTTAAGCTCTTTGTCGCTTGCATTTTATGATAGATTATCAGTGGATAAAATAATACACAAATAGACTGATCTACTAACAGATGATGACACAATAATGATGTCATCATAAAAAAAATCCGCATATGCTTAGAATTAAATTCCCTATAAAACGTATATTTTAGATTTTTTTAATTTTAAGAATTAATGGAATGGTGCCATTTTATAAACTTTATCTAATGATTTTTGTATAATACGTCATGAAATAGGTACTGAAAACTCCTGAAAATGCCAGAATTTTGATCATGTCATTTGAATGGTAAGGCTAATAGTAATTACAAATTGGCTACTGTGAGAAACAATGCATTATTTTTGACTAGACAGACATATTTTCTCATGTTAGTTTGAGTCAGACAGTAATGCAGAGTGAGTGAGTGAGTGAGTAGGGTTTAACATCCCACTCGACACTGTATAGGTCATTTCGGGGACGGCCTTTTCAGGCAAAATTGCACATACACAAAATAATGAAACAAAAAGTTTAGCCTTTACGTAATGTTTAACCTTTATGAAACACAAAACATAAAAACGATGTAAACCTAAAATTTTAAGAACTGCCGATTATAATTGTGCATATGTATCGATAGTGGCAGTTCTAATAATCTTTTCCTGTTATCCTCCAGACAGTCATCAATTTCATAATGCTATCTATTGGAGGACAGGACACAAAATTTTGATTATTGTCTATTGTTATTTTTATACACATGATTTTCATACATATTTATTGCATATCATGCAGTTGTTGAAAGCGGATGAAGGATGTCTCAGGTTTTACATAACACTAATGGAAGTCTATGAAAGTGACCCAGTCCAAAAAATGGAGCAGCACAATAAGGTAGTAAGATTTTTACTGATGCACATGTAGTTTTTAGAGAAATGACTGCTGCTTTTTGCATTCATTATTCATCTGCTTGAATGTATCAAAATGATTAGTGTAAATAATTTTTGCATAAGTTTAGTGTTATGTAAACTGCTACATGACTTGTAGGGCTACTAACTGCAAGCAAAATGATTTCGTGATGAAATGTTTTTACTCCATGATAAATACGATAATTTGTGTGATGTTTGCCCTGCTAACTCTGAATGTGTGTTGAACTTGTATTGGCATAGATTGTTTCTATGTTAGATCTGCTATGTATTTGCACTTTACTGACTACATAGTGTGATATACTGAGTTTTTGTGCCAAAGCCAGTTCTCATACTACTGATTTTGCATTATTTTGCATAGTGTGCTCTGGTATTACGGTGTCTCATTCTTCACTAAATTGATGGTGTTAGTTGCTGACAGGAAGCCATCCAGCATGTAATTGCCATAACCAAAACCAGAAATTTTTTGGAGCAGTGACTTAACCCATAGGAACATTGAACATTTGCTTGGTTAAACAAAAGTCAAGTTCATATGTGTGTACCTGATCAAGGTTGACTCATAGCTGACTGAGTAACATATTAATTTTTAAACTTGCTTTTTTATTATAAATATATAATATATATGTAAATATTTAAAAATGTTTGTAATTAATGTGAAGTACAGATGGTCATTTGTCTTAGTTGGTAAAGTCATTGATAGCGTCAATGTCAAAACTGTGTAGTACAAGGTGGACCAAAAAAACGTGGCACTTTACTTTTGTCTATATCTTTGCCAATTATTGATTGATTTTCAAAATTCTTTCACTGGCACACTCTGCAGACAATTTGCAATAACATGGTTATTACATATCTCACCACACCATAGATTCGTTTCTACACTACCTTGTGAAATATCAATGAAATATGCATACATAATGATAATAACAAACAAACATTTTGGTAAGATTGCAGAAAACACTTCAGACCAACATTGCAGTGAATGGTCTGTATGACACTTAACTGTGTGGGTCTAACACATTCTAGCATCATACAGATCATTCATAGCAATGTTGGTCTGAAGTGTTTTTTATTTACCTAAATTTTGATTATTATCATTAGTTTTTGCTTACATTTATATTTCACAAGGTAGTGCCAGTGAAAGAATTTTGCAAATTGGTCAATAATCGGTGAAGATATTGACAAAAGTAAAGTGCCTCATTTTTTATAGCCCACGGTGTACGTTATATTGAATAGTACTTTATATTGAATGGGTGACTGTCTGCAGATGGGTAAACCATCTCTGTATGTAATCAGACATTCAGGTAAACTCAGCCTGGCCATCCCTCTGTGGGTAGGTGAAATGAGTACAACAAAAGCTGGGGCGTTAACAGGTATACTGTTCAGTGCAATAGCCCTGTCCTCTTGGTCTGGTAGTGTAAACTGGTGATCATTGCCACTCTATAGGCTTTATGTACATTTATATACAGGGTGTGCCAAAAAAGTCTCTGCTTGTTTTTGTCAGAACTTCGTCATATCTTCACCAAATTTGATAATCTTTGGCACACAGATAGCCAAGGTGATTAAATCATGTAAGGTATACTCATTGTCCACCTCACATAATTTATGTCAATGCACTACCATGTAAAACGCAGATGCTCTTAAGTAAAAGTTCTAATGACTTAATTAAAAACACAGTAAGCTAAAATGTGATTTATTCAGCAGAATTATAAGTCTATGTATTAACTTGCTTTTAAATTATCAGCATTTATGGTTAAAGTGTATGCAATGGCTTAGACATGACACCACAGCTTACGTCGGCATTAATAATCAACAGATCAAAATGCACAGCACTCATTCGTGGATATAATGAGTTTTAAGCTCATCAATCAGTTATTTTGTTGTCTGCTATTTTCAGCGTAAAACACAATACCATAAAGTTATTATATCACATGGCACTGTCTGTCAAATTGATAATAAAAATGTGAGCAATCTGATACTGATACTCACCACGTAATGTAACAATTTGGAGCATCGACATTTTACATGGTTGTGCATTGACATACATTACCTGAGGTGGACATTGAATGTACCTTACATAATTCTATCGTCTTGGCTATCTGTATGCCAAAAATTATGAAATTTGGTGGAGATTTTATGAAGTTCTGACAAAACAAATTGGGTCATTTTTTGGCACACCCTGTATGTATGGTAGCCAATTGCTGAATTTTGATATGTTTATAAATGCAGAGTTTGCTGTTGTTATGCAGGAATTCTATAAGTTTTTGAATAGAATGAGTGGTATACCAACTGTCAATCTTATGAACATAGTAGACATTGCTGACCCACTTTTCTGTGAGGTGAGTCTCAATTAATATTATCATTTAATTATATTTTCAGTTGTATTTTTTGCCACTAGTTGTTGTTGTGGTTGTTGTTGCATCTCAGTTATGTAGCGTAAAACTTCGTTTAGCAAAATATGAATTTGGCTAAGCTGTATTTTTAAATTAGATAAAGAAGATGTCTTTGTCATAAATAAGCAGCGATTATGTTTGAATGTCACTTTAATGTTGAAAAGCAGAGCATGCCATCTAAAAAGAAATCCATGTTAACAGTTTGTTTTGATCGAAAACAGAGTGCTGAAAGTCTTGAATTTGCATATTAGTGCATATTTGAAAGTGGATAATTTGTGTACTTTGTACTTCACCATATATATCCAAGTTTTACAAACTGAACATTATTTTGTTAGTAATGACATAACATGAGAGGCAGTTTGTTGTATTGTAATTGATAGAAGACGCATAACCTGTCATTGCCAAGCTGGACAAATGTAGTGTGGGATGGTCAGACAACTTATGACAAACTTCAAACACTGTCGAATATTCTTACCGTTCTAGCAAGCAGTAAGCCAATAATGAGGAGACTAGTTGGAGGTGTGTATTATTATATTATTAGAGACTTTGGGTTTTCACCATCCGATAGCCTAGGGTCCCTAATATTTCAAGACAAAATTTCATGCCGCTGGGCAACAGGGTTCTTTCGAACGGGGGGCGGAAATAGGGGCACCCCTTTTAAAAAGACACACTTGACAACTGCAGCTGTGTTAATATAGCAAATTATTCTCTGGTCACTTTTTAGGTCAACCGTTAAAAAGCTGTAACCTTGAAGGTCCCGCCCTTTGCTACGAGATGTCATTCATTTGTCCGTCTCTCTGTTCATAACAGATGTACCCTGGTTAAGGGGTAGAGCATAGGGGAAACTTTTTAATGAATAATTAGCTATGGGTGTTAAACTTGGTGTGCAAAATTTCAGCCATCGGCTGCAAGGGGAACATTTTCAAATTGGGGGTTGAATGTATGTAGGGCAGGAAAAATGTGCGTTTTTCCAACGGAAAACTGGCCATATCTTGGAAATGGTGAGAGGTGGGCCTAGGTTACTATTAGACACTAATAGGAAGTGGCATACACCCTTTCAGATTAGATGGAAATCATTGACCTTGGATGATCTTGAAGGCCGTTACGCACTATTGCGGCTAAACAGTGCGAGATAAGGTTTAAGTTGCTATTGATCACTAATAGGAAGTCGCATATTGGCTTTCATATTATACAAAGTTCACCGACCTTGGATGACCTTCAAGGTCAGTGACAACCAGTAAGGTCGGCTCCATTCTAGCGAAGCTGGGCTTTTTGTGGCTGTTAGAGTTGAACTGTTTACCACTGGATGCCTTTGTGTAGGCTAGTCTACAGAGCCAGAGCACTGAAGATAACTGATAACTATCGCATTCTGCTAGTGGGAAACTGTTTAATAATTAATTGAGGTGTGATAATACTATTTCAAGTTTGCCAGTAGTTAACCCATTCTGCTGCTGTTATGTTTAGGTCCATTGTTAGGACAAGTAGTTAAGAACATGAAAGACAAACGAGATGGCAAGATGAGTTCACAGCAGAAAGCATTCATATATTCTGCGGTATATTATAGTATTGAGTTTAGATCGTTTGTGAATGATTTTAAGTTAGATCTGAACATGGTTTTGATGAAGAATTTATGCTGTTTTTTATTCCCCACTCGTCGGAGGCTTGACTGTTATTTTGTCGTTTGGGAAATCAGCCTCTCTGCTTATTGTCAACATACGGAATGACCTGCCAGTTGACATTGTCATTGTTTTTATCTGTCTTGCATCAGCTCCACCTTACATTTCTATAACAATGTTCATATTCTGACCTTTCATTTGACACATCAAATACTGATGTTGAAAACTTTCATTAGTGTCACGGTCTGGGATTTTGACAGATGTCAGGGGATTTGGGGAAATTGACCAAAAGTCAGGGAATTGTTGGAAAAAATTTAAAGTGAAAATTCTTGTCAACTTTGTATTTAAGAAAATACTAGTGACTTAGCATCATGATATATTTTTTTGGCAAATTTGTTGCGTTACTGTACTGTTGCTGCTGTTACATTCTGTTATTCTGTTGTTGTCGATAAGGTCCACAGCATGGGTTAGAGTGCTGCGAAGAGCTGGGGAATTATAGAGTGACTGTAGTGCAAACACAATTGTGCTTAGCTGTGCTTGTCTGCATTTCCTCAGCATGATTCAACAGTAGTTGGATTTCTGAGCGCGCTGGGAATATTCAACAATATTTATCCACCGTACGATTCCTCTGTTCTTGTGGAGCTGTTTAACACTAGTGGTCAGTTCTCTGTGAAAGTCTGGTACAGGAACGACACTGCACCTGATGTTGAACCGTTTCAAATGACCATTCCAGGTAACGCATTATCTACCAGTGCCAGCTATTAACTGGCAAGCGCACTGGCACTATAAGCCATTCTGTTTTCTGCTCATATGTCCTTTCTGTCTGTTTGTCTGTTTGTCTGGATGGATGCACAATCGAGAGTCTACTGTCGCTGCAAACAGTTTGCAGAGACAGTCCAGTCTGTTCTTTTGTCTCTCTATAGGCCTATATAGCTGGATGCACTAAGCATGCATGCGCTTTGTGCTTGGCCTGCTGCAGGCGGCGCGGTGTGTGTGTGTCGTCGACTCACATTGCTTTTTGGCCCTGTTTCAATTGTGCACTCTGTGCTCTGTTGTCTCAGCTGTGGCTGAGCAAGAATGGAATGTATTGTGGCTATACGGTAAGTCGTAAGGGGTCGGCGATGGTACTATTGAATAAGGTGCTGGCGACTTCTTATACTACTTGGTTATAAACCAGTAAGTGACAGGATTATAGTTGCAAGATTCCAGGCACGACCGTTTAACATGTCTGTCGTTCAGGTATATGCACCCACGTCAGACGGTACAGACGAACAGGTGGAACAATTCTACGCAGACCTGGAAACAACGCTGGACGACATA
>Ga0209367_1004213_pt1 | contig 19799 bp, 13 predicted proteins | sample WorMetLIZISLAND2_FD_187412 | JGI IMG/M metagenome (GOLD analysis project Ga0209367, IMG submission 187412) | Marine gutless worms symbiont microbial communities from Max Planck institute for Marine Microbiology, Germany - Olavius geniculatus... ...
TTGTTCAACGCCGAAAGAATCGTTCTCGTCAACGCCGTTTAGATTTTGTTGCTATCTTTATCGATTTCAGAGATATTTGCGCTCAAACTCGAAAGTTGTCGTAAAACGTACTAAATTTTGGGACGTTTTTTGCCATCCCAAATTTTAAGGGGGTGGTGACCCCCAAAAGTTGCACCCGCGTTGTCACCCCCATCTAACAGCACGTCACGTGGCAAAGTTTAATGAAGCTACTCCCCCTGGCTCCAAAGTTCGTGCGGCTAATACGCTACATTTTAAGCCAATTTTTCATCAGTTTTTTAAAAAAAATGTAAAGAAGACCCTGTCCCCGATGAGGAATGCGCTAGTAAGACTTGGTCATTTTCTAGCGCCTGTAAAAATTTGGGAGCGCAGCACCCCCTAGGGGCCAAAATATGGCCTTCCGAAAAATTTGATTTGGGAGGGTAAACATTAGCCGCATAATCTCTGGTGTTAATGCACCAACGTTCACCAAATTTTTTTTATTCAACGCGGAATTAACTGTATTTGATAACGCCGTTTACCGCCTGTCGATATCCCTATGCAGTTCAGAAATATTTGCGGTCAAACTCGAAAGTTGTCATAAAACGTACTAAATTTTGCACGTTTTTTTGCACTCCCAAATTTTAAGGGGGCACCACCCCCTAAAAGTTGTACGCGCGTTATCACCCCCATTTAGCAGCACGTCACGTGACAAAGTATCATGAAACTACTCCCTTTGGCTCCAAAGTTCTCACGGCTAATACGCTACATTTTAAGGCAATTTTGACTCCCCTTTGAAAAAAGTTGTAAGGGGGGCTCCCGTCCCCGGTGGGGGGTGCGCTAGTAAGACTTCGTCATTCTCTAGCGCGTGTAAAAATTTGGGGGCACAGCACCCCCTAGGGGCCGAAATATGGTCTTCCGAAAATTGCGCTTTAAGGGGGTACGATTTCACATCTAAATCTCCAAGGTCACTGGACCAAACTTCACCGTACTTGTTTTGCCTAATGCAGGACAAATCGCCATAGACGGAATGACTATCCGATTTTGAATATCTTCATCCGTTTCGGAGATATTCGCCGCCGAACTTCGAAGTCGTCCGAAATCGAACCAAATTTTGCATGTTTTTTGCCCCTGAAATTTTTTGGGGTGCGCCCTCCAAAATTTTGGACCGGTATTATAAAATTGGGCCTAGTACTGACCATCGTGCAAAATTTGACGCCGGTCGGCCCACGCATCTCAGGGAGATCTCGTGCTCGGATAAAAAAAAATAAAAAAACATCTGGGCTAAAACATAAATCCGCTCCGCAAGCTATCGCTTTCGGGCGGACTAATAATATCATCCACATTAGTGCAACTTCATCTAATTGTAACACAACAATATGAATTTAACTATCATCAGCAAAATACACAGAAATTTAAGATAAAACAGCCTCTGCATCGTAATGTGCAATCACATATGCCACTCACCTTTCGTGTTATAACATAGTAAGCGAACATGGCAATAGCTGTTGCGTAGCCGACAAAATAAGTAACGGGCTCCATAACGTCCCATGAGTATTCCCACCACGTCAGTCGAGCCATAAACCCAAACTGTGCACCCATCAGTCCAAGGCCGATCCACTTCAGACGCCGAGTCCGATTCTCAGCTTTCTTCTCCAACTCTACTCTTATCTACATGAAACAATTTATAACAAATACAGAAATACAACAGCTAATGGGTAAATGGTAGAGATCTTCATGAGAACTGGGGGGAACCAATCTCAGAGCTACAGACTGCAATCTGCCATAACGGGATAACACAGAGCTACCTGCCACCTGCCACTGGTGAACGTACCCTGCCATAACCCTAGCCAGCCAATCCAGTACTCAATTTACCTACTCCGAAGGAATGGAAGGCTGAGTTGAGCTCAGTGCTGGTTATATACCGAAATGCTTCACCTGTCCAGTGTCCACAGACAACTCAGCTTCTTAACGTCAGGGGGACAGTAAATGGGTAGTAGCTTGGAGCTGTAAGTTAAAGACCTAGTGTGGGTGACAGTGACCATGCCTGCTGGTTGCAGGATGGGACCAACTGTTCTTATTGCAGAGAAACTTATAGCTGCATGATGTACCACAGTACCACTGCCAACAAGCTGCCTGTTCTAAGACTGTAACATGCTTATGGTCACAATTCTGGCTCATGTAAGCAATACTATAGGAAGTACACAGACCACAATGCTTACCTTCTTACTATTTCTCATACAGTCCATGTCTCATACAAAAATAATATCAAAAGCTCATTCCTTTTAACTCCACTGCCATATTCTGCCATGGTTTCATATCAAATCAAGTGCAAACCAAATTCTTTGTAAGCCACTTTACATTTGCTGCCATTCTCAAAGTAGCATTTCCAGTTCTTTCATCGTTAAGACTGCATCAACAAGCAAATTGAATTGACACATATTACATTCTTATCAAGCGCAAGCACAATAAAAAACTCATGCTGATTAAAGACATAACTGCACTACTAACTGTCAAAACCTGACAAAAAACAAAAGACTCCAATGCGTGAAATAATTATGACATATTAAAAACGACATCAGACGCACTATCTCTAAAGGCTGCAGCTGCAGCCAAATCTGTTCCCGTCGAGCCAACAGCATTCGCTGCTTCGTCTTATAGTATTGCTCTGCATTGATGGTTTTGTACAGATCAGCAACCAGATGGCGGACATCGTCATCTTCAGTGACCTGCCTTTGAAGCTGGTCTGCACAAACCACAATTGACATTATTCACCACTGCTGCTACAGATACTAAAAATACTACAACTACTTTCATTTTTGCTGCACTAACTATTTTTAAAAGTTGCTCCAAACAAGGCTACATATCCTACTAAGTGCTTGTGTAAAAAGATTACAGCCCAGGTGGTCGTTTCCCATGTGGCTGTTTCCTAACTAAAACTGGCCCTGACTCGACTTACTGACCCTAGCCCTAACACTACTCATCAAACCAAACCCCTACAACTAAGATAAAGTAATCAAAACTAATCCTAACTCCTGAGTTATTGACGCTAACCCTTCTCACATGGGAAATGGCAACATGGACAAGAAAAGCTCTGCTAATGCAAAGGGGAACGTGCAACAGCGGTGTATGTTTGAAAGCCCAGTAAAACAAAATCAGTCGCCAGAGGGCGCCAGATGACTGGTGGCTAATTATTTATAGTGTTTTACTTGTACTCACCAGACGGCGTGACCTGTGTCGCTCTGCCAACGCTATATCGGCTGGAAATTGCAAATTTTCCCTACCCACTCTCATTTAGTGCCCTTGTTCAAGGTGACCTCTTTCGAATTCATGGAAAAGCTTCACGGTTCCTGAAACTAGTCTTTCAGGCCCCCGAGGGTAAAGATTGGTGATCCTAGCTTGCACCGTTTTTGACTGATCCACCCGTGTGACGAACGGATGGACGGACAGACAGACAGACAGAATTGCGATGGCTAAGACATGCTACAGCAGTAGCTGCTGTTGCACGTAAAAATAGTGTTGAGAAGTCATGTGCAAAATATTTTTGAAATACTTGTATGACTTTCTACAGGTAAGATACACTTGCTATCACCCTACCACCTGCCTCAATGCAAGGAAGAATGAATCAATGTGAGAATGAAAAAATCTTCATCTTTCAGCTTTTTCACCAAAACTACCATGCAGAGTTAGTCTAGATTAAGCTAGTCCTAGAAAAAAAACACACTTTTGGGTCGGAACTGGTGAAGCAGCTAAAAATGTTCTATCAATTTCATTGCTGCTCTGCATGTAATGCAAAGCTAGCTGGCATCAGTCAGATTCAAAAAGATTCCGGCATTGTCACCTTTCTCGGGAACTTTGACCAGATATTGTTTGTCATTAACGACGAGAAAGAAGTTGTGCTGAAAAAGTGCATCAACATTCGTTGATGAAGCTATAATCTCTCCGGCTGTACAGCAACAGAATCAAACACAAGCAAAGGATAAATATTACACCACAGCAATGTAGCACTGCAGTATAATAGTGATGACAGACTGGATAGTTTTTTGGCACTAGTTGCTGGCATAGTGGTCGCTGGTCGACTGGTACCAGTGACCGACCAGCAGGTGTGTCATATTTGTGGGTACCAGATTTTACCCTTGCCAGTCGCCAAAGCGAGATTGAACATGTTTAATTACCTCCGCCAAGGAGGTAATGTTTTTGCCAGACTGTTTGTTTGTCTGTTTGTCTGTCTGTGTGTCAGCAAGATAACTCAAAAAGTTATGGACGGATCTTTCTGAAATTTTCTGGGAATGTCGGGAATGGCAAAAACTACCAGTGATTCAATTTTGGGGGTGATCCAGAAGGAATCCTGGATTCTGGATCACTTTAAAATTTTCGTTACCATTGCTTTTAATGGGACATAAGGGCAACCGCTGCAAAACCAAAGATGGTGCTGCCACCTAGCAAACAACACTGACTTGGCGGAGGTGTGACTGCTTTCTAGTTTAACTTTTTGCCAGTAACTGGCACCAGAAAATGGTATTTCTGCATGTAGATGTCGAGCAACTGAAGTGCACGTGCAAAGTACGGGTATACCCTTACAGGTACGGATATACCCTTACTCGCGGGCACAGGTACTGGTAACATGCTATGGATCGGGTCGGGTCGAGTCGAGTAAGTAAGTAAGCTTTAGTATTTATTTAACAGCCAAAATTGGGGTAACCTGCACAGCCCTAACTGAAATCAAACGTTACCCAACCCAAACGCTCCTATCAAGTACGGAACTATGTGTACCGGTAGCTATTATCTTTTTCACACAAAAACATTGCTTGGAGGTAATCGACACACGAAAAAATGTACATGAAACTGTCTCGATTGTCTACAAAAGCACCAGCTACTACCTTCGTTTTCGGCGTGGACTTGCTGGATAGCTTTATCTTCTTCCAGAATGCTCCTGACGAAGTCTGCCAACGTGTTAGCGTAGGGCTGCAGTGAAAATCGGCAGGTGTCATGGCGAGATACTAACGGCACGGACAGCTGATGAAAACCACCCACTGATGTCACCGCAATCTCATCTGCACCACGGTCACACACACAGCATGACAATTAGCAGCAGCAAACATGCTAATTGGACAGTATCAGCAGCCGCCAACACTCACACGGGCCTTCCCATCATTAACGTATTGTTACAAAAATGCCCATGTAACAAATGCACCAAATTTTCTGGTTTTTTTTGCTAATCATTCTGTATGGCATAACACTGACTGCTTTCGAAATGCTTCACCATTTTCATACACAGAATTGTTGTGCGCCATTATGTCATTATTATTATCTCCAACGACCAAAGAAGATTATGTTTTTTTCTGTTTGCGACTTATCTGTCTGTCCTTCTGTCTGACTGCTAGAAGATAAGTTGCAAACAGATCTTGGTGAAATTTTGTATAGTCATTTGCCGCCACCCAATCTTTCAGAAAGCAACCTTTTAGAGAACTGTTGGAGCCTGGCAAACAACAGCAGCGTTCGAATTCAGACTGCACTGAACATTCACTCCACATACAGCGTTGTTGCAAGACGGACTGTAACCGAAAACTCGTAATATCTGTCCGGAGACAGCATCAACAGCTGCAGTCAGAGCACGTAAGCCAGCAGACAGTCACAAACCTATCAACTCAGTCCCACAAGAAGGAAGCTTACCGCTAGCTCACTGCCACTGGCATAGCCAAAAAACTGGAGTTGGGAGGAACGCACTGAGGCCTAAAGGGCCGAAATTCGAGGCCATCGAGAGGCCGATGACCGAGAGCGGTGGTGGAATTCTTGGAAAAGGGGCAGCGAGCCCCTCCCCCCACTGGTTAGGGGGCCTGGGAGCGCTGAAAGCTCCGGACTCCACCCCACATGCCCCCCCCGTCATTTTTGGGATTGGTGGACACTATGCATAGTGCCTTTGATCTCTAAAAGGACAGCATGCATAGTGGACAACGGAGGGGTTGCGCGGGGCTGGAGCGACTGCAAGTTTATAAGCGGGCAATAGACTGCTAATGCGCATACTCTTAGCCTTATATATAACTTTAGTGATTGGCCTCTGGTAGAATAGCAACGGCAGGTTAAAATTCTGTTAAAATTTGATTATTTTCTTCGACTTCTTAACGGCCAAAAATGACTAATGATGAACGTTTGTAATCATATTTCATCTCGCATTGGACATTTAGGCCTACTGACTACGAAAACAGGGCAGCAGCCCTAATTCAAACTATATTTCGTAAATGTTGCTCTGATACGACTATGTTTTTTAGTTATTGCTGGACTGACTGGTTTCGGAGGAATATGCGTACGAGTAAATAGGTAAACTGTATTATGTATATGTAACTTTTGGTATCTGAATTAATTTAAAATACTTTTACGCTTATTTTTGGAGAAAATTGCTATAAATAATGAAAGTATCAAGACATAATCGTTTGATGTTGTTAATCACACAAACCTCCATCACACACAGCAGTTTTGGTAAACCGATTGGCTGATCAGCAGACCAATCACGTTCGATCTCTAAATAATGCTCCGCCCCGTCCGCCACCACCCCGCCGCTACTATGCATAGTGTCCCACTACCATTTTTGGCCACTAAAAATGCATATGCAACTGGTATATATTCGCTAGTTTTAATGTACAAATTTGCATTCAATACTGAAATTGGTGGGGTGGTCGCCCCCTACCGTCCCTCCCTCCATGGTTACGCCACTGACTCCCTATAGCAGGCGTCTATCATCATATATGGGGACTGAGCGACTGACAGACTGGTCAATAAAGCACGCCCGCCCACGGAACACAATTTCGCTCATTTATCGCGGGCGGGCGGTCGGCCGTGTGACAAGAACGAGCCACGAGCAACGCAGTAGTCAACCAGTATGACTGACAGACAGACAGACCTTGTGCTAGTCCTGCAGCCTACAGCAAAGCATCGTCTTCGTCGTCGTCACTCGTCGTTTATCCCGGGGACTAATGCCACCCGACCAGACTACGTCACGTCACGCCAGTCGCTGGCCAGTACTCACTCTCTGCTATCTCACCGTCCAGTCGTCTTGGCTCATTTCATACCGATCCTTTCCTTCCCATCGCAACTCAAAGTCGCCAAACAACTCAATTACGACCAATAATTACCGACGCACAGACACAGTCACAGCCATCAATCGGTCATATTTACCGCCTCCGACTGATCGCTAATTTCGCGTCAAGACAATACAATTAATAGCGACAATGATTTCAGGAAGAACAGAGCACTGTGTAAGTAAGAAAACGTGAATTTGTATAGCGCACAACGTTAAAATTAACCTCTAATGCGCTAAGGTCACACTAGTACAGACTGAAAAAAAGACTGCTTTAAAGAACTGTTTAAAACCTGTTGTGTACCGAGAAAAGGGGCGAGACAGACACAAGTAAAAGTTTTAAAATTTCCTTCAGCGGAGGTAATGGCACAACTCTTTGGACCAAGGCAAATGGAACAAAAGCGATCTGACAGAATAACTGACGTCGCAAGGGAAAAGAAAATAGAAACGTCTGATAGATCAGCACTTAGTGTATGTTCTCCTGTCTGCTGAGATTGCTCCGAAGCGCCGTCAGTGGTTGTCAGTGCCACCAGCTGAGAAGCATATAAACGCGTTCGAGTTCACTTCAGTGCGTCTCTATAGAGACCGACCGCGGGCTGGGTGCTAAAAAAGGAAACAGGGAGCGGCGGCGCGGCATGTTCTTGAGGACACTTTCATCTAAGCCGCATTAATGGCTACTAGCCGCTAGTGGCGTAGCCAAAAAAATGGGGAGGGGTAACTAGGAGAAGGGGTTGGACAACTGACCCCCCGACCTTCAGTAAAACTAACGAAATTTATACACATTATGCATTTTCAGGGTTCTTCTTTCATGCCCAAAAATGCTCTTGCGACCGGGGCTCCCGCAGACCTCCTACATGCCTAGCTGATGGGATGAGCCCTTGCAGAGAGGGCTCACTATAGTATACTCCCTCTCCAAGAACCCACACCCGGCTCTCGGTCTTCCGCCTCCATGTTTATATGAACCGCCTCCCCCCCCCCGAACTCAAATTTTTGGCTACGCCCACGTTAGTATAGCTAGTGGGATGTTTTCGTGTTTGTCGCCAGTCGCCAGTCAAGACGTCACCGCTGTCGTGATGTTGCTATCACTGCATGAGTGAGTGTCTTGTCTCTGAATGAGAATGCGCTTAACACGGCGGGTGACAGTGCTATAAGCAACAAGCGTGCATGAGAGTGCGAGATGCCGATAACGACGCCGAGGCAACAGAATGCATAATTCACGCCGTCTCAGCACTTAACTGTATATACTGCAGGCTTACTGTCAGCGAGCGGATAGTTATTGTAACTGCGAGGAGACGCTTATCTGACGTCGCTCGTCTCCAGGTAGCAATTAGCCGACACCCCACCCCTGCATTAGCAGCAATGCGCTGGTCATCGGGGACGCAAGAGTTTACTGCTCTTCCGGGCAGATTACGCTGAACTGCCACTATAGCGAAGAATCAATACAGGCAGTTGCAGAGGTACGGTAAATTTCCGGGTAAGGGAATGCAGCTAACGGAGCTAATGTGGACGTAACAAGCAGAGGCGCTAAAATGACGTGAGGTAAAATGGGGTGGAGGCACTCATTTGCAATCCAACTGACATCTGATCCGTCTAGAAGCGCATCGTTACTGTGCGACTCGAAAATTGGCCCCAGCCCAGCCATAATTGGTGTTGCAGCTAGCAGCTTCTAGTGAACCTCTCCGGCCAGGTTTACGCTCACAGCAGCAAACCTAATGGCACAACATAGCTTGCATCTACACGATTTTGAAGAAGAACTTCAGAAGACCGGGAGACAGTCCATACAAGCCGGGTAGGCTATACAAGCCGGAGCTATGGTGCACATCAGTCAAGGCCAGAACTGCTGCACCTGTCCCTCAGTAGGCCAAAGGCCACAAACAGCTCACAGAAGTGATATATAAACGCCCGACATGTCCGCTGGATCGAAGCACGCATGTACCATATACCATACACCCGTCATGCAATCACATCAGACACATCAAGCGCACTGGGTGGTAGTTTTGATATCTCTGATTGCCACGCAGTCGCCATGTGGCCTGCTCTGCAGCTACTCAGTGAGCTTGTGTTTTCCCAGGCGTAAAGCGCCAGACGTCAACGCCAGCCAGCACACGTCTAGTCCTAGACTTCTAGTTCTCGCCAACCAGCAGCGCCCGCCAGCCACAGCCGTCGACGACCTTGCAGTTTTCTCCGCTAATAAATATACTGCTCAAGTCAGTCAGCAGGCGCCCATACGTACAGCCGAGGCGCCATGGCAGTATGAGCATGCAGATACATTTTCACAGCCATACAGTCCTTCATAATAAAACCTCACTCACTCACTCAAACAGCGCAGTCGCCGCCGCGAACAGAAAAGCTTCTTTGAGCCATGCAAAAGCACGCCGACGGCCATGAGCCAGTGCTGCTCACTTGCGGGACACTGAAAACGCGGGATCGTGACAATGCAGCCGAAATAGAAAATGCAACAACCACCGTCCACGGAACGTCAAATGTATAAGAACGCCGCTTATGCGGGAAATATGTGGAATGGTAAAAAGAATTGACGTTCCACGCCTAATGCTGTGGCTACGCGCACCGATTTCCTCGTCCGAGGTGTTATCCGAGGTCGCCGAGGTTTAAAAATCTCGTCCAAAGAAATGGGACGGAATGTGCATGCTCACAATGTGCACGCAAATCGCACATTCCGTCCGATTTCTTTGGACAGGTTTTTTGCCAGTTGGCCAAAAGACGATTACTAGAACCTCGGACAAGGAACTCGGAAGTGTCGTCCGAGGTGTCGTTTGACGTATCCGAACGAAAAAATCGGCGCGTGTAGCTACGGCTTAAGACGGTTTGATTGTCGATAGTCGTACGCTGGAAATGCCCCTGCAAGAAATATTTGACAACTTGTGACGGGACAGTCCCGGGGACACTCATTCTTCGGCGTAAAGCGGCACGAAAGCACTCTAGTGATTTCGTTATGCCTCGACACCCAAACATGGCAAACACATGCCGTTCCCGTGTTTTCCAGTCCTGCATTTTCCACCCCTGCGATTCAGTTCCGCATTTTCCAATCCTGCGCTTTCCAATCCCGCGTTTTTAGTCGTTCCTTCGCTTGCCAGGAAACACTGGCAGTGGCAGGAAAGCAATGGCAATGGGCGATCACGTAGCTGCCGACGCCGTCGCTCGCTCGTCGTCGTTTGCTTGCTCGGCGTGTCTGTATAATCTAATTTCAATCAGCTGCAGCATGCGACGTACGCCAACACCAGCTGACAAACCAACCAATGGAATGACCAGTCGACCCACTGAATGACCGTTCACGAGCATGCCGCCTGAATGCAAATAGGCTAGCACAAAAAACGAAGACCCATCAGAAAGGTTCTAACGGGATGAATGTTTTCGTTCTAACAGGATTCGTATTCGTTCTGATGGTATGTCAGCAACAGCCCATCAGACGCAGCAGGCCAAACTACAACAACACTGTAAAAATTAACGTAGTTACTTACTTGCAACGTCGAAGCTACTCGATACTGTTTAGACGAATCAGACTGAGAAGAGCTCATTCTCTGTCGCAGCTCCAGTCCAGCTGCATGGACTCCATCCACTTATCTCGCAGCTGACCTTTGTTGCCAGAGGGCGTTCCACTATCCGCCACCCGTGGACGCGTTGAGTGGCAGTACAGCTCTGCCTCCGGGTTCGTGTGGTTGCGAGAAGTTGATTCTGATACTCCTGCAGTGAGTCGCACGGACTTCCCTCTTCTTTGTCGGCAAGTTGCAACCATCATCAGCTTGCCGTGCCCGATGTACGAGCGTAGGCGGCTTCATGAACTAAGCACCGGTAACCTTTACTGTTCTCCGCCTGTCTTACCATTTCGACCAGGCTTTTTTCGCCCTATTGAACGATATCATCGATCCACTGTTTCTTCTGACCACCTTGCCGACGTTTTCCGGGCATGATGCCCAGCATGATGTCTTTCTCTAAACTCTCGTGTCTCGTTGTACGACCGAAGTATTTCAGTTTGCGTGATTTCACTTGCCCCAACAGGCCCCTGTCTTGGCCTACCCTTCGTAAAATCTCCTCGTTCGTCACATGCTCCACGTAAGAGATGCGCATAGCACGTCTGTAGCATTGCATCTCAAACGCTTCTACATTCTCGCATAATTCTTTGTTCAATGTCCATGCCTCCGAGCCGTAAGTGACCATAGGCCAGAGTGCTTTGATGAGTCGAGCTTTTAGTTTATTACTCACTGTACGTGACTTAGTTACGGTGCTTAGTTCATGAAGCCGCCTACGCTCGTACATCGGGCACGGCAAGCTGATGATTCCAGCTGACATCATTCGTTGCCAAAATGCACACGACTAACGACTTTAAACTTGCTTTTAACATCTGAATTTCATTTCTCCCACCCAGACTCATTTTAGTGACTCTTGCAGTGCCCTACTGGACAGCAAATTAGTTGTTATTGTGACTTGCGTACCACGAGTGAAAACTAATTAGGCTCAACCATTCAACGCCCTCCCCTCAGTCAACTCTCCCGGGCATTATTGGAACACTGCTCGTAAAACTGCAGTGCGCGGCGGCGTAACGGTAATTCATATAGGCCTACAGCAATATTGCATGCTCAGCTGAAAGTCACATACGCTGATGAGTGGCTCGAGTGGACAACGTGGTCGAATCACTAGTAGTAGTGGCATAGGCTGCTGTGGCGCTCAGACGAGATGACGGCTTTGCTCTATGCAGGCTGATGAAGGCAACTCGGTGAGCTCGTGACGGCAAATAACTGCTGCACTTCTGTACACGCAAACACGAGCATATTAATGCATATACATCAGCGTAATCAACGTTCACGTTCCGTGCACCGCTTACACACCGTGTCTTACAAAATAAACAAGAAATTTGAGCTAATGCTCACGAGATGCGCGAAAGCCTATCGCAGTTCCGGTTCAGTAGTTTAGCTAAAAACTGCGGTGTTCACGCTAAGTTAATATACAAATACCAAATTCTCTATCTGGATCGCATAACGATAGTAGCGTGGCGCCACCTTGTGAATGATATAGACTTGTGTCACAGTCCGAAATCGCCAACAAAATCCATAAAACCCCCTATTTTGGCGTTCTAGGCCATTTAAGGTCATTGAATTCGGCGCCAATTGAGAGCTAGTGTACGACTGTTAATAGTAACCTAGGCCCTATCTCGCACCGTTACTGAGATACAGCAATTTATTGGCCAAAAATCGCAATTTTTGCCCACCCTCCATGATTTAGCGCCTTCGTTCGGGGTGATCCCTTCGAATTTATGGAAAAGCTTTATGGTTCCTGAAACTAGAGTCTTCCAGGCAGCCGACGGTGAAATTTTGGTGATCCTAGCTTGCAACATTTTTGACTGATCCACTCGTCTGTCAGACGGACGGACAGAATTGCGATGGCTAAGACGCGCTGAAAGCAGCTGCTTTCGCACGTAATAATGTGTCAATGTTATTTTCTAAATAGGGCCTAACTCTGAAACGTTGGCTGATTTTAATAATTTTTGGCATGCAGCATGATGAACATAACTCGACATATAAACGAGTATAGTTTTGCCCACATCACCTTTATACTGTTGCTACACTACCTTAAGAAATTCATTGTTGTGAACGTCCAAACTACGTCTTCTGCATTTCACAAGGTAGTGCAGCAACAGTATTAAAATGGGGTGGGCAAAATCATAGTCATTTACGTCAAGTTTCTTCACGAAGTTGCGCACCAGAAAAATTATTAAAATCGGGCAATGTTTCAGGCAAGTTATTCAAAAAATGACACCGACTGTTTTTTTCTGAGACGCGGTAACACTGACCACTTTGGGACAGAGATTGATATTAGCTGATCACTGGGCGTGTGCAATCACTGAGATCAGACAACCATGCAGACTAATGCATCAGACTGCTCATCATCTATCATCGTTACACAGCGCAGGGATGCATAGAAGTCCTTCCCGAGCCACAACAGGCCCACAGGGTGGCGCTGATCTCCGTTTCCTCAGACCGAGACATGCACCAGCGTACACTGCAAGACCGCTAGCGCATCGCCTGTTTAGCTACATTACACAGCTTAGTGTGTTCAGACTTCAGAGCGACAGAAATAGGCCTATAACGAAGTGAACTAAAATACAACGTCCACGTTCCAGTTCATCACATTTCATTATTTTTTTTGTTTTATTTCAGTTCAGTTCAATTCTGTCCCTTTATACGCTCCTTTGCGCAATAATAATGACAAGAACCCATCCTAATAAAACTTCTACCCAAAGAATGTGACTGACTGATCAGAGAAGCACGCCAATTAGTGGCGATTACAAACATTATTACCTAACAACCGACGACGACCTTCCGTTCACATACTGGGCGGGTAGTCAGCTCTCCATAGGCAGTCTGAAGTGATGGACTGCAGCAGTAATGATAAGATGGGCCAGAGCCTGTGCAGTGTCCGTGCTAAGGGATAGTAGGTCCAATACATTGCTTCATCGATCACGCCCGAAGGCAGGCATTGCAGCGAGAGAAAATCGCGCGCGACGTAATGTAACGTAACGTAACGTCGACTGACATTATTCTCCTTCCGGCGCCACGGCCAATTGCGTTACAGTTGTCACTCCCTGCAGGGCGAAGCGCGAAACCGAGCGAATGCATCGGAGATCAATACGTGCGCATTGTCGATGTTCCTCCATTACTTCACAACACGTACACGGACAGACCTTTTAGCTTTACGTGCACCGCTGACCACAACTCAATCACCTGCCAGTTCGGAGACTGTAACGCCCTTCAGCTTCAGACACAGACCGCGGAATGGGTTTTGAAAGTGAGGGGCACACCATGGCGGGCGCGGAACGCCAGCCTATAACTAGAAGTTGGGAATCCAGGAAAAACCCCTGGTGGCGGTGGGGGGAGGGGTTATGGATAAAGTCTGCTGAAGCTGAAAGAAAGTACAAATTTGCACTAATTTTTCGCACTTACACTTTGCTGTTGTGCTTTTTACGTCTTTTCATTCAAGCAAAGCTAAAAGATCAACAGTGTGAAATTACTTAGCATGAAAAAAATGAGGAAGCAAACAACAATGTGTGCCACCTCACTCGAAAAAGTGAAGAGGCATGCGCCTCCCTTGCCTAATGCTCCCGTGGTTCCGTAGCTTCTGGACAAGAGCACGCGACTACGTCAACTGTGTGGTGGCCTGGCGTAGCGGTAACGCGTTTCATTCATCAACGAAGTTACTGCACGCTGGGCCGGGTTAGTACTGCGACGGATAACAGCCTGCAGGCAAGTAAACCATATCGGCATGTAAACAGCCGCCTAGGTCAACTCAGCCTTTCATCCTTCCGGGGTATGTAAATCGAGTACCGGCCTATCTGGCTGGGGTTAAGGCGAAGGGGCGTTCACCTGTGTTGGATGGCAGGTAACACTCTGTGATCCCATATGGCAGGTGACGCTTCGTAGCTGTGAGAGGTTCTATCTTCTAAAGAGCTATATTCCGACCATTACTTTTTACCTTTACCTTTTTTACAACTGATGGGGACGTTCAGGACCTTCATACGCTGAATATCAACACGAAGATCTGAGAATGTCAGCAAACGTCAACTGTGTACGCATTCTTTGCCAAAGGATCCGTGGCATATGCTTAAGACTGGCATGAAAATGATGGCAATAAATACTTGACAAGTGAAAAGATTTACTGACAAAGTATTCGATCACAGCCATTCATTCAGTGGATGATTATTGATCATATCAGCCTACTACCAATATCGACGGACTCTCCAATGACCATTTGTCTGCTATCAATGCCAGTCAATCAAACAATCTTTCCACACTCCATCTCACCGTATGGACAAACTGGTACACAAATTATAGGTAACGTGATCTCCCTGCATCTAGTTTGTCTTAAAAATGAAGAATATCTAATCTTATTCAGTGTATATAAACACTACGGTTATTAAAGACTTACCAAATGTGACACAAGGGAAATCCAAGCCACATGGTAGTGGGTGGCCACACACATACTAAAGACACACTGCGGCTAAAGATAATGATAAAGATGACTGTGACCGAACGTGTTTGCACTTATACTTTTTTCGACATGCAGTCTCTTAAATGCATATGTTTCTTCAGAATCACAAATACCTTAAATGTCAAAACACACGAACCGATCGGTTACCATAACTTGCTAAGATTGCAGCTTCTTTAGCTTAAATTATCAACGCATCCAAACTTTCAAACTCACTGCGACCTGTCATGACTTCTTACACTGGACTGATGTACTGACGTTGTAATGCACACATAGTCTACATCTGCAATGCACGGGGGGCACTATAACTCATAAAGACATGATCCACACAGCAAAACTGACAAATACATGTGTAGGTCACAGGACATGCATGCAAGCAAGGAATCTTGACTGACCATTTCTACGCCAAGAATTCAGCGCGTGGCAAAGCACTGGCACTGGCACTTTAAGTGAAAGTGGGCGTCAAGACGTGAAATATGGTTGCAATATGTAGCCCAAGGTGCACAAGCGCACATTCAGCAGAGTTTGCCACTATGCCAAGAAGCTGGTCAGCCAGCGTCAGTGGATACAGAAGCTGGAAAGGGAGAGAGGGAGGAGCATGGAGAGGGTGTAATGGAGGTCTTGGGGCAGAGCCCCAGCGGGGTCCACGAGGAGAGCCCATGGTCAGGGGCGAAGCTCACCCGTGAAAGGGAAAGCGTTTTGGCAATCATTTGCAGCATGTCTCATTAAATTTGTCATCCTTTAAAAATATTTTCTCACGCTCACATGCTGCTCCAAAGAGGAATGTGGCCGTATTGGTCACTGCATATGTCTGGAAGGGAGGGGGGATCATGGCCGGATCCCCCCACCGCCCCGGATCCGCCAGTGGTGGCAGAAGCTGCACCTTGTCACATAGCTATGCGTCGTGACACTAGACCCAGACAGGAACCACGAGCCATCCGCCAGGCTGGCGTGCCTGAGCGCAGCTGCATTACGTTCTAGTCACATTCCGACATATCAGTCGCTCCGCTCACGTACCTCACGTACCGGTTCGTTAGCAGACTCATGTTTTAATACGGCCAATACGGTACAAAGTAAGCCGTCAAGTTTCTGCCATAACTGCATCAAATACTGGCATATTGTCACAGATTCTATCATTCGCATACTTTCAAGTCAATTTCCAATTTAGTTATCGTTAAATATATCATCATATACCGCAAACGTGTCGTTAGACTACCTTGTGGAATCGTGCTGGAATCCTTACCTTTAATACACCGCTCGGTAGTTCAAAGTAAAAAAGTTTTGCCATATAACCGGCATTGCGTCAGCCAATGAAACGCCAGCAGAGGCTATCAGTAGCTTTCACACGCTTGGTGAAGCAAAGCCGTGCAGCCACATCAGCTGACTGATAAAACGTCTGAGAGATGCAGACAGATCTGCAGCAGCAGCAGCAGCTGTAGTGAAACGTCGGCGCTGCTTTGCATCACGCGTCAGCAGACATCGATTTCATTCATTCATCGCACAGCCTGGTCTGCCATGCCGTCTGGACGGTCCGCCTGAATAGTTGCTGAATGGATCACCTGTCGCCCTATATACGCCAGTGACCACCGCTCAGTGAAATATACATCATACACGTTTATTGCACCCCGCAGCACCAATCCTATTACACGCCCGCAGCTGTTCTATACCAAGCCACTTACCAGGTACTTAATGTTGATAACATGCGTGGATAATCTAGTTCGTCTTACAGGCGCGCGCTGCGGCTGCTGCAGTAGAACAAATACCAATTGAACCCATCAACAGGGAGGCTCCACCAATCACAAACACAGAGAGAGCATTGCTAACCGGTTGCAAACTGCCTACATCTGCCACAAAACACAGCATGCAACAAAAATGGGGCAGCTATCAATCGACTCGGGTTTGACAACGCCAAGGCACGAGACACCATGCACCAGAGATGACAGCTGCATCGTACGTAGCCCCGCCCCCCTGTTTTCAGGGTTCTTTGGGTCTTCTATACTACAGTCAAATTCCTAGTCTTTGAAACGGGCAATGTCCACTGACTCAATCAATCAGAAATTTTTGAAGTGGCCAAAGTAATATAAACTACTGCTACGTCCGTCGCAGGAAAATTAGTTGGAGTGCAGCAGGCCTACTGGAAATAGTCAGAAAAAAGGCCTGGTGAAGAAGTCAGTTTCGAGTCGCTGAGTGACGGAGAGTGGATAACGATTGGGCTGACGTCACGTCGTCTGGTGGCAAATCGTTCTAGGTCGGTTGGCTGACAAGCCGGAAAGCCCGGTCAGCGACAGCTGTCAACTTGACCAGCCTTCAATGCTCCACAGTGAAGACTCAAAGTGAGCAAAACTAGCTTTCTCGTCCCAAATAATAACAGAACTGATAATGGTGATGGTGGCTGGATCCTGTATGCTATTCATGCAGACACTGGAATTCGGGCCCAAGTCAGCGGTCAGCGGCCGCTCAGAATTCAACAAACGAGACCAGTGAACTCAACTTACTCAGTGGCAATGGCTTTGCTATTACGACAACAAAATAAACACTGTTAGGACTGGTCATTTACTGTTACTAATCTATTTACCAATTGCGACAGACAAGAAACAATAACAGCCGGGCGAGCCATGCAAGCTATAAAGTAACATTATAGGCCAAGGCCAGTAACTCATAGGCCATGCATGGAAGCAGTAAAAGCACCCAAGTTGGTTGTCCAAGTAACTCAAGGCATCCAAAGCATGACAAGTGACACAGATTTTCAAATACAATAAAAAGATAACACAATAATGCCCAACCTCAGATCATACATGACTTCATGCACTGTACAGACAACTCTTTTGAAAACAGAGCAAATACCGATTAGAAACTTGGAAAAAAAGCAAGGCCAGAAATGGTCACAGATTAGCGTGGCAGAACCTACAGGACAGGAAATGAGAAGTGATCGTCATCTAGCAGGTTAAAGTAGCCCTATATTTGCATTTGCCATAGCGACTGAGCCGGTACCGGACTGTCACGTACACAATCACACAAATCAGCCAGCCGCTAACGCAGACCGACGGCGACAGCACAGCGTCCTGCTAAAACATACGGCCAAATAGAGGACAATTTGCCGGTCCATGCACCAGCAAGATAAAGCAGCTGTAGACCAATGGAAATGCCGCCTATAGGCTACTTCACTGGTCGGTAATCCTGACGTTTTACCCAGCTGAGCAATAAAGACAGGCAAACAGCAGCATCACGGTGCCACTGAGCTTCCACCATAGAGCTCACTATGGCTGCAAAGCTTAGCTACACACACAAACTTCAGGGCTCCGTAGTTGTAATGTTTGAAACGTGTCCTTAAATTATTAAAAAACGTTGAAAGATCACTGTGAAAAAATGTAACTATATTATACAAGCAAACGAAAATACAGAAACTCACGATGTATTCTGTTGCAGTGCACTAAATACAGAACATAATAAGTATTGATACTGTACACTGTTCACAAAAATGAAAAAAAGCAAAATGCCCGGTACTCAAAAAGTCAAAACAGCACCATAACAGCCTATTACTATCATATAGTAATTTTAGTTAATGTCAATATGTCAAAACAAGCAAAATAGGGGGTAAAGTTTGCCATTTACGTTTGCAAACATTCAAAAAAATTTTTTCTAATGCCTATTACAAACGTATCAGCTTCACACGCAGCTGGTACATTTGTTACAAAGGCAAAACTGGCAGGTTGTCTGTTTCATGGGTTGCCTCTAAATTAGAACACTGTCACCACAAATGTTCAACCAGGAAAAAGAAGAAAGGTTAAATACCCAGGAGGTTGCGGTTTCCGGTGGGGATCTAATTAATTAGTCTTCGAACAAAGCATAGTCCGAATGGACACTTTCCTTATAAAGTCCACCAGCGTGGAGCAGGCAGTTGAAATTACAGAATACAGATGCTGTGAGCTATGAGCTGTTCGGCTTTCACTAAACACAAAAGAAATAATTAAAAAATTTATAAAACATAATGTTCTTGTCATGATTTGCATAAAACTGTTATATACTATGTATCGTTTCCTCTTATAATCTGTAAGTTGCTATAATGTCATTTTTCGCCTGACGACAAATGAGCTCTATGCATTCTATTGCACAAAGTAGGTAATTGATGTCAATCATAATGCAAACTAGCTGGCTACACATCTGAAACCATAGTGCACGATCTGCATCTCCTCTTCCCACATCCTATTCTCAATCAGCTGGAAAATGCAAGAATCTAGATACTTTCCCAAGCTTTAGACACTGCACACTAGACACGGTAGTTCCAGGAAGGCCTTATGTTTTACTGCAATTCTTTATTTATTCTTCTTTTTTCAACGTGAGAACTCCGAGGTCCCTCGGCCGATCGCCGCGAAATTTTGCCACACACATGTCCAGTTTCATAATCCCGGTCCAAAAATTTGGCGGCTTGTCCTAAAAAAAATTGGTGGCCAAAAACATGCTAAATTTGGCGTGATTTTGGACATTTTCCCACTTTGAGCGTGAATATCTCCGTAACAGATAGCCTTGCCTTGCCTTCAGTCGTCCTCGGTCCGAGGGTTGGCCGCTTTATGAACGATCATCCTCCAATTTCTTCTATCTTCAACCGACTGCAGTAAGTCGTCGTTATCCAGTCCAGTCCACTTCTTTATGTTGTCTTCCCAGGTCATTCTTGGTCTTCCTCTTTTCCGCTGACCTGAGGTTGTGCCTTGAATTAGTTCTTTCTCCATAC
>Ga0209367_1004216_pt1 | contig 19786 bp, 16 predicted proteins | sample WorMetLIZISLAND2_FD_187412 | JGI IMG/M metagenome (GOLD analysis project Ga0209367, IMG submission 187412) | Marine gutless worms symbiont microbial communities from Max Planck institute for Marine Microbiology, Germany - Olavius geniculatus... ...
GGGGGGGGGGGGCGACTGACTATGGACGTGCCTGCCGATTGATGTGGCCGGTGTTTTCATGGATGCGCGGCATTCTTCTGTAACAAGTCGGCGCCGCCGAGGACCATGAAACGCCGCGTCGCTGCTTTGCAGACCTGCTGCTGCTTGTGTCTCGTCCAGAGATGCTGTAGTACTAGCTAGAACGAAAACGAAAATTAACGGTCTTGGTTTCACGAGAAAGTAAACCAGAATTTTTTGGTTGAAGAAAAATGAACACTTAATGAAAATCGCGGCAACTATACAATTAGCCAATTTTAACGAAAATAGTTTTTGGCAGAGCAAACAAAAACGAGATTTCAGCAGTGCAAGTCAGTGAAACGAGTTGTAAAACGGCAGTTTCCAGTGAAGAGCGTTAAAACATTTCTGACATGGGACAGAGTCATCAGTGCAATTCGTGGTTTTTAGTGAAACTATCTCAGATGTTGCGCACCACCAAAACAACTTATGCCAAGGTTGCCAGCTGGCCAAATAAGTTAAATTTGGCACTTATAAACAGCGATCCTAGTTTATAGCGCAGAATTTTCTTAAAATATATGAAACTTTTTGAGGCAAAATATGCGAGAAAATATGCGGAATTTGGCGAAATATGCGGCGCATATATGCGGCATATATGCTACATATGCTGCATAGATGCAGCATATTTTTCCGCATATTTCCGGCATATGCAACTTCAAGTGACGGAGAATCATAATCATGATCATTAATAGGCCTATTCTGCACATTTTTGACATTTTCGACTTAATTTCTTCAATGTGTAATTGTAAATACCGGTAATCGTTTGCAGCCAAAATATTAAGTGGTTTTAAAACAACGTTGGACAAGAAAAATGCTGAAAAATGTGATCGCATATGCGGAAATATGCGGCATATGTGCGAATATATGCAAATTTTTGGATATGCGGCATAATTTTTGCATTTTGAAAATGCCATTATCTGCGGAAAAATATGCGATATGCCAGTTTTGGCAAAATATGCAATTGCATATTCGCATATAAGCAGCATCCTATATAAAGACTTTTTCTCCAACTAAGAATATAATGAGATAAACTTATTCTCTTAAGAGATATATAGAGAGTACAGCTGAAATTAATTTGAGAACTAAAATATCTTGGGTGGTCAGGTCTCTCAGCTGCTGATGCTCACTGCCTGCAACCTGCTGCTAAGCCGCTTTCAATCGACCAACCAACCCTTCACGGTAGCACTCTCCACGTGTAGATTGACTTACATCTAGGCCGCTTGTATAAACACACTGCTGCAAGTTAGAACGATGTGTTTTACCCACGTCTTGATCGACGGTTTTGCTTGTTGGCTGTTGCTCCGGTGATCTGATGTGAAACTCTATATATCTACGTCGTACTCTCTGGTTAACGTCGCTGATACATAAGACGCTTTTTGCAGGAGAGCGGCTTAGAATAGGCGCCGTGAAGCCAGTGTGTTGCCAAGCGTGCTTTCCGTTCCGGCCACCTGGAACTTCCTGCCAGGAACAGTCACTGACAGTAACTCATAATAGTAACTTTTAAATTTGGTGTGAAAGACGTTCTGTTCTCTCTAGCTAACGTGACCTGTCGCCAGCGCATCTGAGGTCACGACTTAACGCCGCTGTAGAAATCTGACTACTTGATGTTTACTTTTTTATACCTTTTTATGTGATTTTTGGTCACCCTTTGCTCTGCGGCAGTGCTGCCTCGCTGTAGCGTTTGTTAATAGATGCTGTCCATTCATTTCTTCTCAGTGTGTGTTCAAGACAGTTCTGTTGTCTTTCATAGTGGTTCAGCACGGGCTCCAGACTCCGGAGTGGGAATTCTTTGCCGTTTTGTTCATTAGCCGGACTCATAATGTCTTACGCAGTAGTTGATGAAAACTTGCCGCGTGTCTCGTTATTGTATGGTTTTGATGCGGCAGCATGAATCATATTTGGTCATTCAGAGACGATCAGCGAAAAAAGTGGATTCGGCGTCCGTACAGTCACGTTCAGACGTGGGTGTGGCAAAGACGTGTTGACCGCCGCGAATGGTGTGGGGCGCTAGCAGCAAATGCACCAGTCTGAGACGTATATAAGTGTCATCACTGAATGATGTGCGAGGCGGCTGAGGTGAACGTGACAGATCAATCATAATCGCGTAGTGCCGCCTCAGAGAACTTTTACGCAGCGTTCACTGTCTTGTCTTAACTCGTGTGCGGGTTACGGTATGTCCCGCCTAGAATTGACGGCGGAAGGGGGGAGGGGCGCGTGCAGGTAGCCTACGTTGTTGTATGGTTCCAGTTATTGTGACTTATGTGCCGACGACGGACGAATTTTATGACGCTAGCGTTGAGTTGAGTTGACCCGTGACGCGTGCATGTACGCACGTCTCGTCTCGGTAAGTCTGGGTTTCTCCGTCGCCCGCCGATTGACTGTCTGCTGACGAGCTGCTGAATGCCGCAACCAATTCCTGGCAAGCCTTTCGTCCGCTGAAATATTGTATTATTAGTGAATCGTTCTACACCCTCAGACAGCCGAGTCTGTTTACGACACTGCAGGCTTTGTTCGCTTCCATCCAGTTTTTGTGGCTTATATGCTCGTGCACTGCCTTTATCGGTCCTTCTCGGATGATGGTCGAGAGGATGTGTATAGATTGTCAGACTATCAGTACTGTTCAGTACCGTATGTTAAACGTTTTTAATTATTATTACGCACACGAGCAAGCGATTCTTAAAATTATACTATGGTTTACGTTGCTTTTTCTTAACCACCATCAGAAATGTATTCCATTTTTGAAAACATGTGGAAGAGTGTTGGACGCACGAAGTTCGGCAACTGACAGGACGTGGTAGTAAGTAACAAGATGCCATTGAACACTGAACTTAATTCTGGCCGATGCACGTGCAGCTGCAACGACTGTTTTGCTGACTTAACTTGTCAGTTACTTTTTCAGCTTATTAGATTGTGACGGCTTTATTATTGGTACCGTATACATATTGTTTGGTTTGCAACTTTGAGACGCTTCAGAAACTGAAGGCTGGTTAGGAATCGTGAATTTTTATTTGTCATAGTGGTCATAACAGATGCTTCCATACACATTTTTGTCTGTGTTTGTATTAATGTATCGGGGGGGGGGGCGCTACGTACAAGATGACTCGGTGTCTAGAATTGACTGTTGTTTTGATAAGACTGCCGTACAGTGTATACTGTATATTACAAGAAAGCCCAGCTGTCGCCAGGGAAGAGGCGCTACAGCCTATACGGTTCCTGTTATAGTACTGACCTTCAAGGTCATCCACGGTCGATGATTCTCATTTTATTTAAAAGGGCGTATGCCACTTCCTATTTGTGATGAATAATAACCTTGGCCGCATCTCTCACCTCTCCTGCCTTCTAATAGACAGCATTCTGAGAATAATGACTGTCTGGAGGATAACAGGGAAAATTGTAAGAACTGCCAATGGCAGTTCTTACAATTTTCGGTTCTGTCTTTTTTTTGTGTTTTGCGTTTCATAAAGGTTAAACTTTCTCTCTAAGGGTTAAACTTTTGTTCCGTTATTATGTGTATCGGTATGTGCATTGTGCAGTTTTGCGTGGAAAGGCCGTCCCCGAAATGACCTGTGTCGGGCGGCACGTTAAACCCTACTCACTCGCCTATCTCTCACCGTTTTTAGGATATGGTTTTTTCCATTGAAATTCCTACCCCTTTTATTCAACCCCAAATTTGAAAATGTTTCCTTTGCACTAGATTGCTGAAATTTTGCATGCCTAGGTTTAAGACACATGGCTAATTATTCATGTAAAAAGTTTTCCCCTACGCCCTAACGCTTAGTCACTCATAATACATCCGTTACGGAGGACGGACAGACAGACGACAGCAATGCCAAAGACGCCTACGCCTACGGCATAGCTGTAGCGCGTCAAAAATTGCTGGAGTAGCACGCCTACGCCTGACTCTCTGTTGGTTGGAATCTGGAAACTGTTAATTCCTGCTGTTATTAGAGACGCTTAATGTGTGTTGTTGTCTTGACATTGTGGAGTTATTTTTCTCACTTTCAAGAACAGTTAATCTCCGTGCTTCTGATGCAACTGCACTAGCACAGATATTGCAGGCTCACCCATCGCCTTCCCGACTTCCTGGAGCCGTGTTATCTAATGTACATGTATGTTGAATGAGTGTTAAGACTGACTGCTGTAGTCTCTGTTCTGTTCATTGTTGTGTTGTGAGCTCAGAACTGCAATTTGCTGCAGTGGCTTTTATCCCTATACCTGGTGGGCGCAGCTTGCACCTTGTGAAAAATAGGGGGAGGAAGTTTTGTTAAGAGTGTAGATCAAAACTTTTTTTCCTATTTTTACTGAGCAGTGAATCTATTCTGCACTCTTAACGATGCTTCCCACCTACTTTTCACTAAGCAATCAATACACTTAACACATCCCTCATTTTCCATGGGCACTTAACACCCTTAACAAAGCTTTCTGCTATTTTTCACTGGGCAATCTACATTTCTAACAAAAAGCCCAAAGAGGTGTGGGGCTTGAGTGCGAAAGTGGGGGGACTTGAGCTTAAATGCGGGGAGAACTTTGCTCGATTTTGACTCCATATTTGGGGGATATAAGCCACTCATTCCTGCTCGTTTTTTATGTTCACTGACAAGCAGTGAAATTAGTCAAAGCAAATGATCTGCTTAAGAACCGCATGTCAGAATTTTGTAGAGTTAGGAGTACCTGCTTACCTGCTAAAGTAATATATGCAGAATAACTCAGCATGTAAACAAGTGTTTTACGTTCCATTAGCATTGCAAATGACGGCTACCTAAGTCAGTTTACATAAATTGCTGTTTGTGATGACTGTTGATTGTGTTTAAAATCGTTAGATCACGGATGCATCAAAAACTGTTCAACCATAAATAAATCAGAACAGCAGTATGATGATTAGTTCACTGACCTTTGATTTATGCATACATTTGGCACCTGTGGGTACCGGGTTTTGTTGATATTTAATCCACTTCATCCGCGCTGTACACCGTGTCTTGTGTCATGCGTCTGCGTTATGGCACAAATTACCAAAGCAGTTGTCAGCAAAATGCTGATGAAATATTATCATTTTCCATTTTCCGTGTACTAAAATATATGCTGCTATTGTGTACACTAGTTACTATTACTGAATCTACTATTGTGGTTTAGTATGGGGAATTTATTGCAAAGATTGCTACGGGTTGTTGATCGAAAATTGATATTCACCAAGTATATACAGTGTATGATTTGTATAGATTGGGCATTGATTGATTGATTGATTGATTCTACATCTGTCCATTGTGCGCATGTTGTGATGGAATATTTATGTTTAATTTACGTATTCATTAAAACTTTTTGCTGTGAATGCGATTGGTTGTAGAACGTGAGGACCAGTCAATACTCTGCACGTAAGTATCATTCACTGCTCACTGCCATATTATGTTGTCAGATACAGTTGCTATAGCTCAAGATAAGCAAATGGTTAGAAAATGACATGCATATATCATCGTAGTTTTTTATGTAGAGCACTTTGTGGCCTGATGTCTGTCCATGAGTTTTCTATCATCTATTTATAAATACTTGCTAAACCCAATCAAGATTCACGTTTCTTTGCGAATTGCGGTCCATACAGAACTTTGAAAGAGGTTCACTGGGGAAAGTGTTGATTTACTGCTTTTAAGTATTTCTTTCTTGACACAAAAATATTTTGTTAGTTTTTTTGCATAGAGCTGGTCTTGAGTCATTGTTGAGGTTGTCCAGCTTCTACTGTGTCTAGAAATATGTTTTAATGCTCTGCAGTGACAAAATTTTACTGATGTAAACCTTGCACTGCATGCTTTGATGGTCGTCATGTTGAGCTTTATAGACTGTATAATGGTCTTTATTGTGATCTGATGCTATGTCTTTCTCGTGATTTTTGCGATTTTCACAAAAGTTTGCCATGTTTTTCGCCAGTTTTTTCCATGATTTTCTACTGCCCTTAAATTTAAAGGTCGATGGACGCGAAAACTAACTTACCATTTTCCCAAAATAGCACAATTTTCTGAGAATTTTGACAGTAGTGTTGGCACCCAGTGTTTTGTCAACGCGGAGAAATTTGCATTTGAAATCGGTCTATGAAAATGACGCAGAAAACACGCCGCCATGATGTCCCCCCCCGGTGACGTCACTCATGTCAAGTCATGTTGCCGTGCCGACCATGCGCTGCCAGATCATTCTGTCCTCTGAAGCCCCGATGAGCTCTGTTGGGCTCACTTTGTCTTTCCATGATTCTCCTAAGCTGTCTAAATATTTCAGTCTCTGACGCCGCCTCGCTTTCCTCCTATCTATCCTTCCCATCACCACCAAGTTCTCTAGACCATGCTTTCTCAACACTGACGTCACTAGCCTAGACTAAAGACATCATGAATATTAATGGACTAGCCTAGATTGATGATATCATGGGCTATGCCATTAATATTCATGATGCCTATGAGCTAGGCTGATGACGTCACTGGGTGAACTGATAAATTAAAATTTTTTTGCATAATGTAACGTAATGCCGTATTGTGGTTTGAAGTCACACATTAATTTCATATATTTATGAAGCTCTAATCAACATATTTCATGTGCGAGTTTACATATCTAATTTAAATCCACATAAATTGCCCGAGTGAGTTTGACCGTGGCCATGGACCTTTAATGTGACAGCATGGGTAATTCATTCATGTGTGTATTGTTGTGTGCAGTGGTGAATCTGGTGCTGGTAAGACTGAAAACACGAAGAAAGTGATTCAGTACTTGACTTATGTTGCTGCTGCTGCCAAGCACCGGTTGTCAACATCCGGCTCCTCACTTCCAACTGGCCACGTATGTCTTTGTTACTGTGCTTCGTGCATCATGTTGCTTTCATTGAACATGTACTCTGTGTCTGCTTCTCTGCATTTTTGTAATGTACAATACAAAAATTATTAATTTGATTGCATTTAATGGCATTAAGACAGAAGCGGCTTCAGTTCTTAAATAAACAGTGTGCTGAATTTAGAGGTGAACCGCGGTAACGTGTTCGGTAATAGTTGATGAAGGTTTGAGAATTCTCTGTTTCAGATGAAACACTTTGCACTGCCAGTAAGTGAAAATGAAGAACTAGAACAAGAAGGAAATGGTGACATTAAGTGATGTATGCAATGTAACCTAGTGCTGTAGCAAACAACAGTTGCAATACGATAAAAACAATCTCCAGAACTGTGTTGTGTCAACAGCTGATACTTTGCATGTAGTTAGACTATGGTTATTTCTTGATTTCTTTCAAGGAAATCAGTAAGAATTGGCACATTGCTTTTTATATTCAACAGTGTGCTGCAGTTAATTATTAAAGGAAAACTTATCATGTAATTAGTTTAGGTTAAGGCATGAATTCATCAGTGAAAAAGTTTACGTTGAAGCTCCAGCGAGGTCCTCAGATACATAGGAGCCGTGCATGTTAACTATAGTTGTTGAAGTTGCAGTGCTGTTGTGAACATGGCTTGTTTTGTTTAGTTTAAATTCCTTTGAAGTTGCATACATACATATACGTTTGGCTGGTTGTTGGACAGGCGGAACTGGAGTTGCAGCTGTTGTTGACTAATCCAGTGTTAGAAGCATTTGGCAATGCAAAGACCGTCAAGAATGACAATTCGTCCAGATTTGTAATTATCTCCTGCACACGCTCAACTGTTTTGATTTTGCTTAAATTGTTATATTACCCTAATTAGGAATCTGTATATTATAATTCATTTTGCAGAGTTAGTTTTTAGTGTTGAAAGTAGAATATTTGTTGTATAAAATAGACATTATTTGCAGGATTGCTTGTTGAGGAAGTGCATCTGTCATTGCAGGGCAAATTTATTCGCATCAACTTTGACATCTCTGGCTACATCGCTGGTGCTAACATTGAAACATGTATCCTGGACTTTCATCTTTTTTATTACAATGTTATTCATTTTAGTGTTTATTTAACTACCGGGAGTTGTACAGTTAGTTGAGGTTAGACTGGGCTTACTGATAGTAAACTTTTGGGAATTGTTAGAACTTAAAATCCATAAATAGATACTTTTTGTCATCTATTTGGCTGTTTCAAAGCAGTTGTGCCGTGTGTAAATATCCAGGCAGTTAGTTTTAAAATGCTTTTCTCTCCTAAACACGCAATGGTGGAAGATGAATTTGCATTGTTAATCTTTTTGCTGTGGTTTTACAAGCTTAGTTGATGGTTGGATGAGTGGAAATTTGGAAATGTGACATTTCTGTTAACCTAGCTGAACTGTAGATCTGCTGGAGAAATCACGTATCGTCAGACAAGCTGCCGATGAACGATGTTTTCATATTTTCTATCAGATGCTTCGCAGTGCTTCACCTGCTATGAAAAGTTAGCAGCTTTTTTGTCGAGATTTTCGCTATTTTTTGCATTTAAGGCTGAAAAGAAGGTAATTTCTTTTGTCTGTCAATTTGCAAAACATATTTAGCACCATTCTTCTTTGAAATTACTTGCTGAAATACTTCTGCATGGAGATTAATTGCATTTCTGTTCTGATCATGTCTTGTGTCTTTAGTGCCACTGCCTGTATACTGTATAGGCCGATTTTGCTAAGAGCCACTCGAACACACTTTCTTTGCCTAATCAGTTAATGATAAATGTTTATGTGCATTAAGTGTTTTCTGCATTGTTCTTATTGCAAGTTGTGTTGGGGGTTACAGAGGAATGTTTGATTGAGAGCGACATTCGGAACTACAGCTACTTGACCAACGGCTACGTGCCGATTGTGATGGGTGAAGATGACGTGGAGCTGTATCGTCAAGTGCTTGAGGCCATGGATGTGCTCGGCTTCACTAAGGATGAACAGATCGGTCTGTTGCACGGCCTCTGTCATGTCTTGCAACCCAAACTTATTCTTGTAAAGTTTATTGGCGTGATGTATAATGTATATAGGTTGTGTATTCCCTGTGCATTATTACTTGTACAAAGTACCTGGTGTAGATCGTGTACATACTGGTAGTTTATTTATTACACGAAACAAACAGCTTTTACAGCACATACCATATTTTGTGGCATACCGTAATACTGTTTAATAACTGAGTGCCATTGGTATTTGTTAATTGATTATTTTCAGTTGAAGTGTCTCACATTGAGTGAAATGATTTTGCAGCTTATGTATCTCTATCAGCTTCCGCTTGCATGATAAGCGAAGAAATATAGGATGTTCGGATAGTTTGTGTCTGAAAAGTTTAGGATATTTGTGTTTGTTTATGTCTAGATATTGGTGCCAATGACTGATTGTTGTATCTGCTGTTGAGTAAGCTTTTAACCATTATAGTTTATTCTAACTAATAAATATGTTTTGTGTGTGCGTTGTGCTGGTAGCAATTCACAAAACTCTGTCGAGCATTCTACAGCTGGGAAACATTCAGTTCATCCAGGACAAGACTTCTGACCAGGCGGCTTTGCCTGATAACACGGGTAATGAACGTGTTGCATTGTGGTCTTTTTTGCTGTGCATTTGCAGCCCGTGTTAGTCTCTTGTGTGTACCTGACTGTCGCCACCAGTCTCGATGGCCCAGTTATTGTATTACAATCTACTTGTGCTTACTGCCTACACTGTATTGTGTTATACAGAGCATCACTTTCCCGAAATAATGGGTTTTTTCCGTAGCTGTGCTTCGTGATATCCAGGAGTGAAAACTATTGTTTTGTCTGAATGTTGGCCATACCACACGTTTTGTAATGACGTTGTGATTGGTGCAAGTTCTTGTATGGACCAAGCACACAGATTTATTTACATAACTAGATTTATTTACATAACTTGACAGTAAGTGCCAGTTAGCAATGACTACTACCATAATGTATGTCTTTTAAAGGATTGTTGCAATCATATGAATGATTACATGATGCTGTCGTCAACATTATGTTAAGTTCATTACGTTTGTTGTGTTTTGTAGTTGTTCAGAAGATCTGTCGTTTAATCGGAGTTCCAGTGATTGAGCTGACTAAAGCATTCCTACGACCACGTATTCGCGTTGGCCGAGAGTATGTGACAAAGGCTCAGACAAAAGAACAGGTTACTTTTTGCTATCTTGCTGCATTTGATCGTGTAAAATTCGACTGCTTGAGAAAATTTAAGTAGTAACAGATAGCAGCAGTGTAGAGTTATTTATTGAATTTTAGTTTTTGGTTTGCATGAAGTAGTAAAATATCAGCTTAGACTGCATATTAATTTTTGTTTGTGATAACTGTAAATTGGGAGTTGATATTTTATCTCAGAACCCAAACAAGTAATTTGAGCAAAGCTCATGAAACACGCGAGAGTCTTAGCATGTCCTGTTCGCAGGTTGTCCTTGTCTGTCTCCAGCCATTTCTATGCAATACTCTTTATGTTTGCCTTGCTGCCAAAAATCGCAAAAACACTAAAACCCTCTATTTTGGGGGATCAAGGTCATTCAAGGTCATTGACGTTGACACCATTAAAAGGCATGTCACAAGTGCTCGTTATGATAAACAGCATGTCTGTTCTATCTGCAAGCGTTTTCATGCTTCACAAGCCAATACTGGTAAAATAACCTTTTTTAAGGAGTACCCTTCTTTGACGCCCATGTACGCCGCCCTCCTTGAACCTAGGGGGTTGCAGCTTGCAGCAATAAAATCTAAGCTTAATGCTGAAAATTTCGTACGCAGATTGTCTTTGTCTATCTTCAGCCATTTCGGCGCAATTTACTCTTTAAATGTGTGTCACAGCCGAAAATCGTGAAAAAATCACTGAAACAGCTTATTTTTGGGCTTCAGGGTCATTCAAGGTCATCGATGTTGACATTCTTATGAAGCTCATCACCAGTGCTTGCTGTGATAAGTAGCATGTCCATGTCTATCTGTTACCGTTTACATGCTATACCAGCCAATAGCGGCAAAATAAGCAAATTTTAGTGGGGTACCTCTCTTTCACGCCACAGTTTGAGGGAACCCTCTCACCCAGGTGCACAAAATTTTGTCACGATAAACTAGAGTCCTTGCGGCAAACCACAGTGAAGGTTTCGTGATCCTAGCTTGCGTTTGTTTGATACAATACCACAGTGTGATGGATGGACAGACAGACGCCCAGTCGATGGCTAAGACGCACGAAGCATTACATGCTCTCGCACGTAAAAATGACGGTTAATTTTGATAAAATTATTGAAACAGTTACTGATCATCAGTTGTTCTAATTAATGTCATTTACAGTAATCAGAATTTATTAACTGAAATAGTTGACTTTTAATTGTAATCCCAAGATTAGTCAAAGTGCTTATGGCTCAGTTGAAGAATTATGTTAAGGAGGTTTAGCACTGAAAGTAAACATGTCAGCCTTTGTTTACCGGTCTTAAGTAAATTTTTAAACAAAGTTTTTATCATCACGAACATTTGTAGGAGTTTGCAAGTTTATATTATTTATAGAGAAATGAGTTACCGATCTGTTGCAGTTAATGCTATGTGGAATTAGTATTAAATGTTTACATGTTAGGTTTATGACTATCAGAAAATTAATCTGTGTGACAGGTGGAGTACGCTGTAGAAGCTATAAGCAAGTCGATATATGATCGCATGTTCAAGTGGATTGTTCAGCGAGTCAACCGTTCTCTGGACCGCAGCAAGCGTCAGGGAGCTTCATTCATTGGCATACTTGACATCGCTGGCTTTGAGATATTTCAGGTTTCAGCTCACATCTCTTAACATTTTTAGTTCTGTCTGCGATGGGACTGATGATAACATTCGTGGCAGTTTCTGCGAGACTAACTTTTAAACAGCGTGCAGTGCAAAATCCACTGTTGGTGATTATTTTTTTTTGTTTTCAGAGTACACCGTGGGCCATATAAAATGTGCAACTTTACTTTTGTTCGTATTTTCGCCAGTTATTGACCGATTTTCAAAATTCTTTCGCTGGAGCACTTTACAAACAGTTTGCAATAATGTGATTATTATATATTCCACCGCACAGTAAATGCATTTCTACACTACCTTGTGAAATATAAATGTAAGCAAAAACTAACGATAATAACAAAAATTTAGGTAAATGAAAAAAAACACTTCAGACCAACATTGCGATAAATGATCTGTATGACACTAGACTGTGTTAGACCCACACAGTCTAGTGTCATACAGACCATTCACTGCAATGTTGGTCTGAATTGTTATTTTCAATTTTATCAAAATGTTTGTTATTATTATTATGTATGCATATTTCATTGATATTTCATAAGGTAATGTAGAGACGCATTTACGGTGTGGTGGGATTTATAATAATCGCATTGTCTCTAATTGTTTGCAGAGTGTGCCAGTGAAAAAATTTTGAAAATCAGTCAATAATTGGCAAAGATATGGACAAAAGTAAAGTGGCACGTTTTTTGGCCCACTCTGTATATGTCATAATTTCAAAATACAGCAAAGTCAGTAGTATTGGCAATGTATCTGATACTGTTCCCTGCTCTGACGATAAACTGGCTCTACCAGTGTTGAGTTTTGATATGACATGCAGTTGTGCACCTAGCTATGCTGCTTGTGCACTGTTCAACCGTGATTTTTGACCTTTTGTGCTCAACCTGTTGCTCCTCTTGTCATGGGGAATGGCTGTACTAGTTTTGGGTTTTCTACGCTTTTCTGTTTTCAACTTAAGGAGTCCATACAGGCAGAGAGATGGAGAGGCAAAACTTGTAATGCAGCCTATTGAGTATATAACCAATAGCAAGGTCAACTCAGCTTTCCATCCCTCTGGGGTAGGTAAATTGAGTATCGGCCTGTCTGGCTAAGGTTAACGTAGGGTACGTTCACCTGTATTGGGTGGCAGGTAACACTGTGTGATCAAATATGGCAGGTGATGCTTTGTACACAACCTATTAAGGCAGCTGCATTATAGTGGCATCATTGGTGTGAAAGGTTGACTGTGTTGATGAACGTTTGATGTTAACTGAATGCATTGCAGCTCAACTCGTTTGAGCAGCTGTGCATCAACTACACGAATGAGAAGCTTCAGCAGCTGTTCAACCACACGATGTTCATACTGGAGCAGGACGAGTACACCCGCGAGGGCATCGAATGGACGTTCATTGACTTCGGCCTTGATCTCCAGCCAACCATTGACCTCATTGAGAAGGTCTGTAGACTTAGTCATTCGGTCAGTCAAGAAACATTCACTTACACTAAGTGACCAGTGGCTTACAGGCTAAGAGGTTAAAACCTAGTCTGATGTGTAGTGGTTCGTGTTTTTTCCATGGAGGACATTATTTGTTTACGTGTTGTTCAAAGTTTCCATTTCATTGTTCTGTTGATTCTGTTTTGTTATACTGCATTGTAAATACATGTGTATGTGTTATTAAAATGGTTGCATGTTTGATTTGGTCACACGTGAGAAATACTAGTAAAGGTCATAGCCGCAGCTGCAGTGTGTACATGCTACACAGGCACAGACTTGTCCAAAGTTGAAAAAATTTACAGCAAAATCTTGCGGCTATGTCAACAGTACACTGATGAGATAGCTGCAATATTTTGCCATGGAATATTTAATTGAGTAACTTCGGCTGGCACTGATGCTGCTGCTGCTGCTGTTCCATAGCCAATGGGAGTTCTTGCACTGATTGACGAAGAATGTTGGTTTCCGAAAGCCACAGACAAGACGTTGGTTGAAAAGCTGTTAGTCCAGCACACATCGCATCCCAAGTTTCAGCGGCCGGACTTCCGTGATCGTGCCAACTTCAGTGTGATTCACTATGCGGGTCGTGTGGACTACTGCTGTGATCAGTGGCTTCTCAAGAACATGGACCCACTTAACGAGAATGTGGTCTCCCTGCTGCAGGACTCAGCCAGTGATTTCATGCGTACCATCTGGAAAGATGGTATGTCTGCTGAGCTGAATTTCTTGTTGGTTTTGTTTGTTTGTAAGTGGATTTGTTGTTCATTTGATGTTTTTTGCATTTATTTAACAATTCATTTCTTGTTTGCAGGAAAATTTGTAATGTTGCAGATTTTAAGACTTTTTTTGTTTGAATGCTGTGCTAGTTCTTGTTGCAATAGAATAGTTAACTCATTCATTTATATCTGGTTAAATTTTTAACAACCATTATACATCAGTATTGTGAACAAATATTGTTTCGTGTATTACTGAAATACACAGATATTGATTTACTTCCATTTTTTTGCTTTTCATATTTGCAGATAATTTTGTAGTGTTGCAGATTTTAAGATTTGATGCTGTTTTATTGTCAATCGTGCTCTACGACTGAACGTAGGATTAGTGCGAACACAGACTTTTCTGTTTATGATTTGAATGTTTTGAATGTGTGTGATTTCAGCGGAGATTGTGGGCATCAGTGCCACGGTCGGTACGGAGGCTTCGGTGTTTGTTGGAGTACGGACTCGCAAAGGCATGTTCAGGACAGTTGCTCAGACGTACAAAGAACAGCTTGTTAGGCTGATGCAGACGTTGAACAACACCAACCCTAACTTTGTGCGCTGTATTCTGCCAAATCACGATAAGAAGGTTGTCTTTGCTCCTTGTGTCTGTTTGCTTTAGCATTCAAAAATGTCGTTTGAATATACATAGTGTCTCAAAGAAGCAGTCAAAATTGTTTTCATCATAACTTTGCCATATTTCAGCCAACTTTGATTATGTAAGGTGTACTCTTTTTCCACCGTGCCTAATTTACATCAATGCACTACCATGTGAAACACAGATGCTTCAAATTGTTGCATTACGTGGTGATTATTTGTATCAGATTGTTCATTTTTGCATTATCAATTCAACAGATTTTGTGGTAATAAATATTTTATGGTGATAATAGCAGACAACAAAATAGCTGACTGATAAGCTTAAAAACGTTCAATCAGTGAGTGAATGTCGTTTGATCAGTCAGTTGATGATTCTGCTGTCAGTCAGTGGCATTGCATCTGAACCATTGTCTTTGTATGTGGGGCCCACTTTGGACATAAATTCTGATGATTTGCAATCAGGTTGTTATACAAACTTATAATGACCACTTTATTTCAACACACGAGTCAGAATAATAAAAACAAGGCTAAATGATAATGATGATGATGAAGATGAACAAAAATTACAGATATTACAGAATAAAATGCTATGCTAAAAATCAAAGTAACCATCTAACAATCATCAAAAATCTGATGCATAATCTCATATTTGCTGTGACCGTAACAAACACGAAGTAAAATCCAGTCGGAACAGTCCAAACGTAAGCTGGACCATAACACATTATGCAAAACGGTAAGGCCACTACTTCGTAAACGAAGATAAAAGTTACATTGAGTATTATTTTGTGTTTAATTAAGTCGTTACAGGATTTTCTTGGAAAATAACTCGGTGTTATGCAACAATTTGGAACATTTATGTTTCACATGGTATTGCGTTGACATAAATTAGGAGAGGTGGAAAGTGAGTGGACCTTGCATAATTTCATCATCTTGGCCATCTTCATGCCAAAAATTGTCAAATTCGTGAAAATTTGACAAAGTTATGACAAAAACAATATTGACTGTTTTTCTTTCCCGAGACACAGTGTTTGTATGTACCCGTTCTTGTTGTGTTCATTAACTATATATGGCTCAGATCCTTTGGGCTGTCATCATTGTACAATGTACAATTACCCAAGACATTTTCAGTTGTTTTAAAGATTTAAAGTGTCACACAGAACAGGTGTTGTTTTTTTTGCATTCTACTTTTCCATGTCAGATTCTACATGTCAAATCTACTTGCTATCAGCAAGATTTTATGCCTTGTTGCATGGGTGAAAAGTTAGGAATATTTTGTTTTTTTTTATTTGTATTTGTTAGTACTTGATTGGCTGTTGTTGCTCATTGTGGTGTAAAATGTATTATCTTATATGTTGTGTTTTGATGTGGAAGGTTTGAAGCTTGTCTCAGTGTGAGCATGTGTACTGTTGCTGTAGGGAGGCAAAGTGGACTCTCCCCTTGTGCTGGACCAACTGAGATGCAATGGTGTGCTGGAAGGAATTCGAATCTGTCGCCAGGGGTTTCCCAGCCGTATTGTATTTCAGGAGTTTCGACAGCGCTATGAACTGTTGACGCCGGGAGTTATTCCTCGAGGCTTCATGGATGGCAAGAAAGCATGTGCAAAGATGGTCAGCTGCGTTTACTTTTTTCCTAGCTTTTTCAATTCTGATATGTAGAACTTACTTTTTTGAGACAGGTTTAGGTTGTATTCGCCACATTCGGTTTGCACTTGATTTCTGTAGTAAATTTAGAGTTTGATTAGATAGAAAGCAGTGAATAGTTTGGCTATAACTTAGTGCCAATATTTTCTTGGATATAGTTTATAATTATTTAATTAGCATTGACTTAATTATATTAACCCCACTCTAAAAGCGAGCTATGAATCAGCATTAGTGTTATTTTAGCCAAGTAGTGAAACTTTCCTCGAATCTGCATTTAGTTAGCATGAAAATTGTATTAATTCATCAAATTTGTCTAAGCTTAATTTATGTGTATTTAGCCACGTAAGGGCAGGAACATAACATTAGACTGTCAGTAAGGCATATACGAATTTTATGCGGTTTATTTGTGCATGATATGTAACATTGAACTTTCTTTGCCTAATCAGTTAACACATATCTTTTTACTTCGAGAGTGATGAATTGAAGCAGTTATTTCCACTGTGCGCAGATCGAGGCCCTGGAGCTGGATTCCAATCTTTACAGGATCGGTCAGAGCAAGATATTCTTCCGCGCTGGTGTCCTTGCTCATCTAGAGGAGGAGAGAGACTTGAAATTAACAGACATCATTATTCAATTCCAAGCTTTTGCTCGTGGAAAGTTTGCACGCAGGTTCTTAGAGTGGTTTATGCATTTGTTTAGCGTTCGGCAAGTAGTGCATAATCTATTAGCTGTATTTAATTTGTCAGTTTGCTTATGAAATTGGTTTAGAGATGATTTTGCATACACAGAATGGTGTAATCTGCATCACTTTCACAGCATTCTTATTGTTCAGATAGGTTCAGTTATGTTTAAATTGATTGCAGTTAAGTTGAATGAGTGACTAGTGTGGTGGTTCTAATATGCACAGTCTGCTGCAGTTGAGCTATTTAGATAAAGGTCACTGTAATGAAGTATAATTTTATCATTTGGCAAAAAAATTATGAAAAAAAACAAAAAGGGGTCCTTTTTATGAAACACTGTGTATACCTAATGAGTGCAGTATTGTGCTGAGACAAGTTGTTAGTGTGTGATGTTTTGTTTGGTTTCATCAGTAGTCAACCGACTGCATATGTCTTGTTTTCAGGAATTTCCAGAAGCGTTGCCAGCAGCAGAATGCCGTGCGAATAATCCAGCGGAATTGTTCGTCTTACCTGAAGCTACGCAACTGGCAGTGGTGGCGGCTGTTTACCAAGGTACAGTGAGATTATTTCTAATGACAGTGTGTGATATAGGAGTTGCTATCACATGTCAGCAGTGCATCTATGCTTGAGTCAGCATGTAATTTTGAAGTATTTGATGCATTTCTGGTGACAGCTGATGTCACTAATCTAATCACAGTCATTGCTGGTAGTGATATTGAGAAGTAGTAATTGCAATTGACTAAATGAATTCTTCTTCAGTATTTTTTCCAGTTTTCTGTTGAATGGAAGATTTATGCCAACTTTTTTTGTCTTTTGCTCCTCATATTCACGTAACCTTTTGTGTGATTTGAGATGATTATTTTTTTGATTTCACTGCTAGTATTAGAGGGTTGTGTGATGCATTTTTAGTGTCAGATCATTGAGACGTTGTCTTTACCTTAACTAACCTTACCTTTGGCAGGTGCCCAGTGTTGAGGCCATACCAGTTCGGCCCAAATCACATTCCCAGAAAGTTACAGCAACCAAAATTATGTAAAAGGCTGTGAAGTTGTGAAGAAATGGCTGTAAAGCTGAAATCGGCATCGAAGTCAAAGATTGACTAGTACGTGAGCACTGGTAAAGTGTACGATAGCTGTTCGTATGAAGTTGGTCTTTTCTTGGTTTGCTCCTCTCGTCCGCATTTTAGAAATTTTTTGGATCATCAGAGCTTCAAGCCCCACCACCACGACAAAATGGCAGACGACAGTGGGGTGAGACACTGTCACTTGACTGTGTTTTGTGTTGCAGGTGAAGCCGCTGCTGCAGGTGACAAACACGAAGAGAAACTAAACAAGAAGGAGACGGAGCTGCGCCAGGTCGCCGAGCATCTAACGCACCTGCGCGAGGAACACGACTCTCTCAAGACTGAACATCAGCAACTCATTAGTGACAAGGTGCTTCTCACCGAACAGCTGCAAGCCGAACAGGATCTTTGCGCCGAGACTGAGGAGGTACTGTATCTGTTTTTTTGTTAGATTACAGTGCTACATTTGGTTTCCTTTGTGGATTTTTTTGCAGTATACTGATACCGGATGAGAATGGAATCTGGTCGATTAAAAATCTGCTACAAATTCTTTCTGTAAAATTTAGTTAATCTGATAATACTAAAAATTATTGTTTGATTTGTTTGTAGCAATGTTTGTAGGAATGCAAATCATAGGTTGTACATGAATTCTTACACCTACGAGCATGAATCTTTAATTGTCATCGAGTCTTATTGCAGACATTTTTTCTAGTCTTAATTTTGTCATGAAAATGCAATTAACATTGAAGAGCAGCGGTAAATGTTACGATTATTGTGCACCAGCATGTAACGTATTGGTTCGGTTTTCAGCCTGAAATTTGTGTATTTTTGGAAGAAGATTTTTGGACAAGAAGACATTTTTTTAATAATTTAAAATTTAGGGGAAGGCAAAGATGCCACTTTATATGTCTGTTGTTTAACATTACCAGTCTCTGTCATTAATGCAGTACAGTTGAATTATGGGTGGATGTTTAGAAGTGCATGTGATGCATGCAGGCTAGAGCACGGTTGGCAGTGCGTAAGCAGGAGTTGGAAGAAGGGTTGCGAGAGATGGAACAGAGGCTTGAAGAAGAGGAGGAACGACTGAACATCTACGCTGCTGACAAGAAAAAACTTCAGACCAGCATACAAGATCTCGAAGAACAGTTAGCATTTAGAACCGTTTACTGATAAGAATAATAATTTATCGTGGTAATTAATACAGAAATTGTTTTGTCTCTCTTTCAGTGTTATAATCATTTGCTTTTGCTTTACCTTCGGAGCGACCGGCAGTTTTTAGTTAGCCACGTATGCATTCACAGTGTTGTCTAAGATTACCGGAACCTTTTAGACATTTTTGTAAGTCATGAAAGATTATGTTGCGTAGCTAGCTCCTGAAGCATTATGAGGCATGAACAGTAATAAGTTGGCATATTAATATAATAACATAACATCCCAGAAAGTGATGTGGGGTCCCCTCCTCCACCCTTGAGCTGGCTGTTTAATTGGAAGAAAAATTTTATTTGCTGTATGTGTTTTAAGTCAGTTGTTTGTGCATTCTGATGATATACAGGGTGCAGCAGAAAAAAGTGGACCCCTAAATTTTTTCGCTGTTTTCTCAGCAACCGTTTGGGATTTTAATTTGAAATTTTACAGCTTTATTTATGGAAACCTTCTACATCTAACTGCCAAGTAAAATTTGATTCTGTAAAAATCGACGAAGTTATAGACTTTTTAACATGACCGCTTGCCGATTTTTCAGCATTCAAAAATGTTCCGGCTACAACATCAATTTAATAACATCGTTGAAACAACACAGTTAAATAATCATCAAATGCCAGAATTCCATTGTCACTGCGAATGCTCGAAGAGTTCACCACCAGCTTCA
>Ga0209367_1004217_pt1 | contig 19780 bp, 8 predicted proteins | sample WorMetLIZISLAND2_FD_187412 | JGI IMG/M metagenome (GOLD analysis project Ga0209367, IMG submission 187412) | Marine gutless worms symbiont microbial communities from Max Planck institute for Marine Microbiology, Germany - Olavius geniculatus... ...
CTTTTATGACTGTCTATATAGCATATAATTCTTGAGCGCACTGAATTTATTTTAGAGATGCGTAGTTTTTTTAATTAATGATTGATTAAAACCACTTCAACCGCAATTGGCACCGTTATTAGTATTTGGTTTCGAACGTCGAGTAGGTGTGTAGGCGCCGAGAACGGGACGCCAAAGTCGTCGAATGAGCGGGACGGATGGGGAGGGAATACCCCCTGCCCATCTAGCGTTTTCCCATCAAACTATAGGCCTAAAAGCATGGCGGAGTGTCGTAAGCTCCAACAGCGGGCTTGCAAAAATGGGCTTCATAAACTACAGCAACAAAAAATGTCAATTTCTCTTATAGTGTAAGCCTAATAACACATAGTGTTGCGACTTGGATTATGTTATCAAAAGAATGTGCACTTTATTTGGCAAAAGAATTCTACTAAAAAAACAACCTTGGTGGTCTTTTGTCCGTACACCGTAAAACACATCGGCCAGTCGTCAGTATACTCACACGGTAAGAGGCTGCCTATGTAGAATTAGCATAAAACGCGCATGCGAGTTTTAGTCGTACACACTAAGGGCAACCTCTAAATAATTGCTAGCATCGGTATTTTGCTCATCACTACAGTCTACCTGCCGACGATGACGACGTCTAATCTGCGGCTACTATAAATGCGCTATTCAATGTGGAAGGGGCGCTGAATTTGAGAACCTGAAAATGATGGACTTCAACTGTTGCAATACCGGCCAGTAAAAAGGGCCTACAGTTATGCAGAGCAGACGTCAAGTCGAGCTCAGTCGACAATAATTTGCTATTGTATGGTTTTGTGCTGCACAAAATAAGGAACATGTTCAGTCGCAAAAAACACAGAATACAAAAAAAACTTGCGCTAAAATTGGCTGTGATTATATAATGCTTGAAACGTTAAAATACAGAAACAGATGCAGAAACCACGACACAAATTAACAATAGGCCCTAATTCAACTATTTTGTGGAAATGTATTAGTGATAGCAGTGAACAGTGAGATAAATAACTGTGTTCCAGCAACAAGTCATCTGTATTTTGATTTTAAAAACCCAGAAAACATAGTGTAAAAAAATCAAACTTTAAATATAATTTTTAGTTTAATTTAACTATATACAAGATGAGCTGAAATTTACTTATCTACCTAAACAAGTAATTTGAGCAAACCTCACATGACGCGCGATAGCAGCGGTTCTGCCACTTTAGCAATCAGGGTACAGCATGCAATAAAATAATAATAATTTTATACGAAATTCGCTGTTAAAATGTGTGTCGCAACCCGAAATCGCCAAAAATTACTACAAACATCTATTTTGAGGGTTCAAGGTCATTCAAGGTCATCGATGTTGACACTCTTAAGAAGTTCGTCACTATAGTGCTTGTTATCATAAGCAGAACGTCTGTGCCTATCTGCAACTGTTTCCATTCTAGACGAACCAATAGAGGTAAAATAACCACTTTTTAGAGAGGTACCCCTATTTTACGCTCGCTTGCGCAGGCCTCCTTTAACCTAAGGGGTTTGGACAGCTATAATCTACGTTTAATGCTGAAAATTACATAGCCTACGTTGGTTGTCTTGGTATATCTCCAGCCATTTCGTCGCAATTCACTCTTGAAATGTGCGCTGCAGCCAAAAACTTCGAAAAATCCAACAAAACCTCTCTTTTAAGGGTTCAAGGTCATCGATGTGGATAAATCTAAAAAGCCCGCCACCAGTGCTTGTTATGATATGCAGCAAGTCTGGACTTATCTGGAATCTTTTTCACACTATAAGAGCCAATAGTGGCAAAATAACGTCTTTTTAAGGGAGGTATGACGTAGCCGTAGTTCGAGGGGAACCCCCTCAGGGCCCTCATCCAATGTCACGAAATTTTGTCACTAAAAACTAGAGTCCTTGGAGCAGCCCACAGTGAAGATTTCGTGATCTGAGCTTCACCGTTTTGATACAGATCACGAGTGTGACAGACTAACGGACAGACAGACGCACGGACGCCTAGACGATGGCTAGGACGCGCAATGCGTTATGCTATCGCGCGTAAAAACGATATGGCTGTGCTTTTTCCAGCCCCTGCGCTTTGGTCCGTCATTTTCATGATCCTGCATTTGACAGGTTCTGCATTTTCAGTCATTTGAGCGGCAGGGCGACGACTGGGCGTCATTGAAAAGAGGGCGAGCAATTTACTGAATGTCGCGCATATCAGATTACACTGCGCATGATAACATCTTGACTGACTGATTGACTGACGCACGGGCAGCTGTCGTCTCTCCGTGAGTTTTGCGCGGCCGCCAGTCTCCCGTTAGATAGACCTATAATAATTGTTGTCAAAAAACCAAAATATAAGGTTGCCAGTCTTACACAAATGGTATGTTATCAGCAGCGCGACGCTTCACAGACTCTGTGCTGCATAAAAAAGATTTGATATTGGTATTGGTCTTTAAAAAAGTCATGTTTACATCTTCCGTGTATGTGCGGGCAAAGTTCTGGTGTACAACAAGCAGAGCAAAGAAAGTCACCTTAATTCTGATAGCCTAATGGTCGCTCTTATTGCCACAACCACAGATATTGGCTGGTTCTGTTATTATCCAGCTAGCTTTAGGGTCATTTCCGTCATCAACAGCGTTGCGTTCAACATGATCCCGCCCCGCGGCTGTTCTGGTTATCAACGTGGTGGTGGTCGCTGTGCAAGTGGGGCCTACGTCGAGCATCCGATAATCTCGGAGTTCAGCCACATCACCAGCAGACTTCAACTTCCAACAACTCAGCCGTGCCTACCGTCATGCTTGTTGCCACTTCGACCATTTATGCTCTCGTTTACGGTACTTTCAACGTTCTAATGGTTGTGTTCTGGTGCCCTGTCCCAAGCTCCTACGGTTTTCATTTTGAGTTGTTTGATTTCTTTGCCGCCGTAAACAAAACTCATTTTGTCACCGACAGTCTTGTGAGCTTTGTTGTCGCTTACAACTTTTACGTCTACCTGCTCACGGGCAAACGGTTTCGTTTCGAGGTTTCGTTTCGAGGTGCGCGACCTTTCCTCTCGCTGTCGTCAATCTTCTTCATCTTAGACCACTGCTATACTCTTGCTGCTGGTGTTAGCTGTTGCTATACCTATGGTTGCTGCTGATAATGATGCTTATCAATAACGTACTTACGTGTAAGCTTGTGCAACTTTCTCAAACACATTTCGAGACAGACGGTCGCATGATATGTCTTCACTGGGCCAACATGTTTGTCTAGTTATAGTAGGCTTAGTAGTACGGGACTTTTGTGTCGTGTATAAGCCTATACACTGTACAATGAATGTATGTGAAATGATTTTTGTTTTATTTGATGCGAAACTTATTGAACAGTGTGTTTTCTGTATTTTCCATTTAGCACTGTTTATTGCGCCATATAGCCTAAATTTTATTACGCTGACTTTCAACAAAATGTTTTCCCTGGGGAAGTTTGGGTGAAAGTTGACGTAATATAATTTCGGCTTTAATCACTGCAGAGCGGACTGATTGTGTTGATTTTATGTTACAACACTAAAATTATTGTGAAATTTTATACACACGGCGGCCACCTGACACTGCTAATGTAGATTGCACACTAATCCGCTTGCACAAATATAATCACTGGTAAGTTTTTACTCGTGAAGTAGTATATTGCTATACTGCGAAATTTATAACGGGCTGCGTTAAATTGTTCTATCGCTGGTCTACTGTATCAACATCCACGCGTCCAGCAACTCTGCGCTGTACGTTCTTTGCACGATGAAGCTGGCTCGACGAGCCAGCCAGCTCGACAAACACTCATCAAGCACACATCAAGCCTCATTCAGCCAGCTGAATTATTCAGCATGGACTTAAGTTTTTGTGACTGTCGCTCGTATCATGAGCATTAGCATACATTTCTTGTGTTTTGGATGTTAAGCTTATTTCAAACTAAACCAGGCCTACAGTACATAATATTTTAGGCTTCATTGCATTAAATTTATATTGCAAAACAAGCGCATTGGTCCTGAATGCTTTACTCATTATACCCAAATTGGCTTCGTCCTTATTTCTCGTCTAAGGTGCAGGTCTTTGCCCAGCCCACCAATTGCTGCATGCATGCGTGAACATTAGGCTGCACTAAACACGGTGTGCCACTGCCACTGTGCCACTGCCCGAGGGTGTAAGTTAGCTATTAAATTACAAGCAAAATCAGCAGCGTGTCGTGGGCCGTATACGGTGACGTGGAATTTACCCATAGTCATACAGTAATAATTATCAACCCAGTTTACGTCACCAGTCTAGGTAAATTACGGCGCATTATAACAATGGCGGACAAATGTGATATTAGTGAAGTCGTTTCAGCGTTTCTTTGCTACTCTTGTCGATTACCTCCGCGGCCGAGTCTACGCGACGTACAGGCTGTGTTTCATTGTGCCGCAGTGGCAGCTCAACGTTTGCCGGACACTGAAGAAGCTGAATTCATTCCGCTAGTAGCAGGAAGTATTCGTGAATTTTACATTGAACCGCTGTTACCGCATGTCGGTGATGTCGACGTCATGTTTTACCCTACCACTCACCTGGCGATACCACAAGGCTATCCACCGCCAACACACTTGCCAGCCGAGTTTAACGACTATGTTTATGCACACGACATTGTCGACAGTGAATTTCCTGCTTTCGTGTATTTACAGTTGCATTATTTGCTGACACAGAGCGTCGACGATGGCAAATACGAGTACATTGAGTACGAGGAGACACACAGATATCACTTACAGAAAACCTGGAAAAATATAGGCAGAAATGCTACTGATCACGGACCAGCTCTTTGTATCTACCGCAGATATCCTATTTTGTCCAGTGACATAGTCCTCTGCGTACATTGTCTATCGTGGCCCCCACAAGCCGCTGATTGGCGAACACGACACAGAAACTACGACTGGCCAGACTCAGCAACTGTTGATCGCGTTGTCAGCAACGGATGTGATGTGGTTCACGTGGCACATCCTCATTGTAGGCAACACGAATGCCACAATAGCACGCTTCATTGGAGACTGTCATTTTCACGAGCAGAAATTGTACTGATAAACAGCTGGATGCCAGTACAACAGATTATCTATCATATGTTACGTGTTTACTTGAAAACTGAGCGATTGACTGAGAGTGCTGACAATTCTGAACCGGCCATATTAAGCAACTACCACATTAAAACTTTAATGTTATGGTCTTGTGAAACAAAAGCAATTAGTTGGTGGAGTAAGAATGTAAACCTTGTCAGAATTTGTGTTGAGCTCTTGCACACTCTGTCTGATCGGTTGAATGACAGTACTAACAATGGTTGCCAGCATTATTTCATCAACCGCCCATGTAACTTACTAGACAGCCGGTTGAACATGGAGAGAGCGGCAAGTAAACTTAGGTCAATAGACGAAGAGTGTTTATCACAGTGGATGATGAAAAACTACGTGAAGAAATGCACTCATAATTGTCCGCCACACATTTTACAACTATTTGATGACGTTAGTACCAGCGTGAAGTTACAGAACGCCGTGTCAGAGATTGTTTGTTGGAGATTGAACACGCTACTGTTCGACACGTGGGGAGCTGTGAATTTTGCTGAAATCTGCGTTCCAAGATCAGTGTCAAATGATTTTCTCACGGTCCGATCATGCGTTCGTTGGATGAAGGAGTTGACAAAGGTCGACAAACGCTTATCCGTTTATTTTTCGGCCGTTGCACTGCTACACATCGCTCGTAGAATATCAACGAATGGTTTGTGTCAAGAGCTCATGGATATTCTAGCGACAGTAATCGGACATAGCTCCAGTCAGTGCAGCAGTGTTCTGTCGCCGTGTAAAACGGAAATGAACACCGTAGAGGCTTTGCAGAAATCTGCGGTAGAACATCTGACAACATATCGTCAGCTCGTGGCGCGAGACTTTGGTTCTGTAGCCACGATTGTCGCAACAGACTTTGAGGCGTTGTACGCGTACAAACATGACGACCATCAGCAGTGTTTACAGTTATCTACAGAAAACGTATACACACTGTTGTATGCTGTTAACATGCCCTGTATTTCCGCACTGCCGGAGTTTATTCAGTTGATGGATGATAGCATTGTCTCACTGATTGCACTGACACTGATAGTCAGTCCTGAGTGTAGAGAAGACGTCCGCTATCTCTACGTCACTGAGCTGACTCTGTCTCTGTATCTGATGACTCAGTGTCAGTTGAAGCTACGTCATTCAGCGACATCACTGGCTCAGACACTCAACTACATCGAAATTGCTCAGAAAAGACATCAACGTTTCGACATCCTGGATCACTTGACGCTCAAGTACATTGCACGCAAAGTTGAGATACATCAGAGCTTATAGGCCTATCATGAACGAAACTGATAATAAGCTACTTACGAGTCATTTATTGCGTAAAATTTTGCGACGGTTACTGCTAACAATCGCAAATAAGTTATGACCACAGAAGTAGGCCTATTGCATAGTCTGATCACTTTTGTGTTGCAATGTCAGCTCTTACTTTTGATGCAAACTTTGATAAAAAAAACAAGGTATATACAGTGTGTATCCTCGAACTCTTAATACACTAACTGAATAACCATATGTTAGACTGTCTGTGTCTAATGTGCTTATAACTCTGTCGCGATTTAGGCCTATCTTTATGTCATTTCTTGTGATTGCATAAGCCTATAAACATACATCTATTTCTCTAGTCACAGTTCTAGTTTATCTTTCAGTCAGATGAACTAAAATTTAAAACTGGAAACTGCAATGGACAGAATGCCTTCACTGACCATTTCTTCAACACTGGTGGCACTTGCGCCTGTTACATTACTGGTGTTGGCACAGGAGGTTAAGCAACGGTTTTAGCAGTCCGATTTTACCAGCATCATCCTATTGAATAAATGGGTTATTACTAAAGTCTAACGTTCTTTCAGTTACTAGTATTTGTATTTTTTACGAGCCGTCAAATGCAACTATTTGAATAATTCTGCTTGTTTCAGCTCGTGTATTTTACTAAAATGCACATGTCAGAAGGAACTAAAAGTCTAAAACTTTCAACTTTGCGGTATTTTGCTTGAAACCACTGTTTCTAATATGTTCTGCATTAGCTGCTACCCTAATATTTCCTAAAAATCTGATCTTAATTTTTAAATATCTGTCAATCATTCAAATTAATCAGTTATTCGTTCTATTAGTAAAACAAAACAATTTGTACAAATTAAAGTTTACGGCGATTAACAGTGAACAGGCTCATCAGACTGCTTATGCAGCCTTGGAACAAAGTCAAACCAGACCCGTAATATGCAGAAGCAAAGGTAAAAATGTGCATAATCACGATGATAAATTACGTAATAATATAATGAGAAATCTGGTAAATCTATGTGTCTGCTGCATGGGTGTAGTGGTAACGAAGTTGCCGTGCGACAGACCCGGTTAGTACCGGGATGGGTGACTGCCTGCAAGCAGGTAAAGCATATCTATATGTACGCAACCAGCTACCCAGGACAACTCAGCCTTCTATGCAGTGGCGGCGATACCTATCTTAGAGGGCAATAGAGGGGTGGAGTTTGAAAAAGGGTTGTCATTCAAACTCTCCTATCGACGGCAAGGTCTGGGAACCCAGCCGCTAAGGCAATTTATGCAATTCTTTCAGACATCCGCTTAGTATATGTTATATAAACATATATACCATACAACATATATAACATATATACACATCCATTCTCCACCCACAGCCGAACGGAGTCAAGCGCAAACGTTGTCTATGCGGCACAAGGTGTGCTGCGGACTGACAGACAGGCGGACAGAGCCACAAACGCAGTATCTGGACAATAAGGGTCGCTTATAGCTTGCAGTGTCGCGAACCAATGATCAGTTTGGTTCACAGATCTAACACACGACAGACCCATGATAGATGACGCTGATGCTGCATGACCTATTCATTTGCTGTTCAGTTCAATTTCGGGGCATCATTTTCTTACTGACTGCTGCCACGTCTCTGTAACTGCAACTATTGCCCCTGCCGTATAGGTGTCGCCGCCTCATATGCTACAACATAGTTTAGTATGTCGCGTGTTTAATACGGATGATGACAAGGACGACATTCGCAGGCACTGATGTTGTACGTGAAAAGCGTTCGTTCTTCGAACACGCTGGTATCGCCAACATCAACAAAGCAAGTCACAGGATGCTCAATCCATTCTCCACCCACGGCCGAACAGCACTGGCATCCACTGGAAAAATATACACACGCAATACACTCATCCGCATAATTGACTTATTTGCCATTTTGTAACTAATTGCCTGCGAAAGCGACGTCGGCGTTGTTTTCAGCATTGTCGCTAAGTTCTTTTTATCCTGACTTGCCGTAAATATAAAATTTCACATCTATATCCATATCTACGGATTTTCCGTGGATATCCATGGATATGTCTATATCCACAGATGCCTATTCTGCGTACATGTGGCCACTGAATTTTCACAAAGTACAGCAGAAACAAGGGCGTCCATTTGAATTTTCTCTGCACATCTTTGCATTTCTTGCGCTTGCATGGACCAAAAGAAAACACGTAGTAAACTGTATATCCGGTAGTTCAATTAACTTAAGCAACATATATCGAAAATGTCTTACAATAAATTAAACAAACGAATGGCAAGAAGAAATTTTTCATACGCGGCGATTGGATCGATGTCTGTTCTTCGGTTGCCAATGTAGACAGTGCCGACTTCGCTGACTCCAGGTGGCATTGAGACGCCGACTGCAGCTAAGCAGCTGCCGTTACATACCCACCTGCACGGCGGAGCACGTGTCACTGAATCTGATGGTGAAGTTTCTGCTGAGCCCGTGAATTCGCACACGGCTCCGTCGTCCGATACGAGTTCTTGCGACGTTATCGGCAAACATATTCTCCCACAGTCACCTCCAGTCGGCTCTGCATCTATGCACCACAAGGATCTTAACAGATTCAGGCATATTCAGCTTGTTCGGCCGAACGCGGGCATTACAGCAGTGCAGTGTTTGAGTTGTGAAAAACTAGCTGGGGGTGTTGAACTTTTCGACGGTCAGAGCCCAACCGACACGCAACATAATAATCTATGTTGTAGCATAGGCGGCGACACCTATACGGAGGGGCAATAGTGATGTAAATTTCATGTATATAGTACATAGCTGACCCTCCAGTGCATAATTTGACAGTGTTAGAGGGGTTGAGAAAACAGTTGAGGGGGTTGAACCTTCCAACCACCCGGCAATTCAAACGCTGCAGCAGTGCGACATTTTCCGGTCTCGAGGCGGAGCCTCTTCATAGCGTCTTGCGACACTAGAAATTCTAAAAGTTCACTCGATGCAGCACGACGTTCTCTGCCATGGGGGGGGGGCTCGAACTGGTTACGTGCAAAATACAAAATGTCGTAAAACAATTGTGCAAATCTTTATAAAACGATCGAGTCAAACTTCACTTTAACTTAAGGGACTTAGTCAAATATTACTGTTGACAGCGTATAGGAATTTGCCGATGATATATTCATTGTACCATCGCCGACTCTCGGCGACGCATCGTTTAACCACAATGCATAATGTTACTGACAAACGGCTAGAACAGTTTGGAACTATTTGTCGCTAACAAAACATACGAATTTGTGTTTTTAACAATGGTGAAATTACCTGCTATGCAGCAGAATTTGACTTCGACGCCGAAAAATGTGATGTAGGAATATCGATATTTCGGATACGATACGATTCTGATGCGATTTCCAGGTTGATGCATTGCATGACTGAATGTGAAATATTTAACGCTAACTTTGTTCTAAAATTACAAACAAAGCAATAAAACAGTTACGTGAAATTAATTCTTCGAGCGTAAACATACCGTGATGATCTGCTGCGCCAGTTTGTATTGTGGAAGATGCCACAGCAAGTCAACTTCGTAAAGTCAGTCCAGTGGGTGTCAGTTTTCAACAATGATTATATTACAAGTCTGCAGTTAAACAACCAAAAGTAACCTAATAAATGATGAAATTATGAAATAATAAATAACATAATGACCAAAATTTAACCATGAAATATGTGCAGCCGGTCACCTATCCTATGATATCAATCCGACCGGAAGTCAAACCCATGACTTTTTGATCTCTGGCACGACGTCCTAACCGCTAGGCCTACACATCAAGCTACTTTAAACATATTACTCAGCAATTACTTTTATTCATTAAATCAAACACAGTTATAGCTCCCACACCTGGTAGAGTTTCTGGTCGCCGATGTAAACCTGTACATAGAAGGCTCCGATGAGCTTGAAGGTCAGATACTGTACGTGCCAGTCCTCGCTGCTGCAGTCGACCTCGGGCTCAATGACAAGCGTGTGAGGAACTCCATTCTTACAGCTACTGCGCCACACGACGCCGGTACCTGGGATACAGCAAAGCGTTTATTTACCGCTCAGATAGAATAGCTTATACCCCTTTTTACACGATCAAGCAAACATCAAGCAATCATCGATCAGACATCCAGCAAATTCATTCAAAATATACGTGCACGACGTGTGCTCTAATTGCTCGATGTTTGCTTGATCGAGTAAACGGGGTATTAGAAAGCTCTATAAATAAATAGAGGCCTAATAACACGGTAACAAACGCGCATTACCAATGACATAAGCATTAGCCTACACAAATGACCAAGAAAAAAAAATAATTTTTAAAAAACAATAATTTTGAGGCCAACTGTATAAAATAAAAAGCATCTAACAAAAGCGATTGTTTGTAAAGATTAGTATCATACAGAGGTAGGACAAAATCATGACCACCAGCACGTAGAGTCTAGACTATCAGAGTGCAAGAGGTCAACCAAGCTGTACATACACTGTGTCTCAAAAAAACATTCCCGACATTTTTGACTGTAACTTGAAAACCAATCATCAGATTTTGATAATTTTTAATACAAATATTTCCAACACAACTTGCAATCAAATGACCATTCAGTTTCCCACCTCACCCAGCGTTTGTTTTTGCACTACCTGGGGAAAGCACAACCAACAAAATATCACTTTTTATACAATGCAACATGATTGCTTAATTAACATAACGCGTAAAAACACATTTTGTTCACATTTCTGACACTGTGGTTGACATTTCATTCAGTTGTTTATTTTTCAACTGCTTACAGTAAAATTGCTTGAAGTGTTGGCCCACTATTCGAACACGGGCAAGGAGACGCTTTCTTCATTCACTTGACAGCAGTATCGATGATGTTCTGCTCCAGACCAATACAGGCTCTACCAGTCACTTCTGACTTAAAAAACATTCCTAAACTTTATCTGATGGACACACTGTGCTGTAAGCCAATCAAACCTTCTAATATACCTGCTGTTGGGGCCCACAAATTAGGACAGATGGAATTCATTGGCGTTTTCCCATTCATTTTAACACGTATTATGCCTGGTTTGCTTTCCTCAAGTAGTGCAAAAGCAGACGTTGGGTGAGGTAAAAACTAAAACACTTATTTAATAGCCAGTTGTGTTAAAATATTTCTGCCAAATATTATTAAAATCTGTTAATTTTTATTCAAGGTACGATCGATAATGCTGGGGATGTTTTTCAGGTTTTCTGTTTCTTTTAACGCATATTTCGCTTGATCTGCTTTCCCTAGGTAGTGCAGAAGCATACATTGGGTGAGGTGGGAAACTAAACGGTCATTTGATGGCAAGTTGTGTCAGGAATATTTGCATCAACAATTATTAAAATCTGATAATTGGTTTTCAAGTTTCAGTCGAAAAAGTCGGAGATGTTTTTGAGACACCGTGTAGTCTTGACAAGCAGAAGCTACACAAGTTCGCATATACCCAATAACATCTTGCGCAGCTGCTTGTTGTCGAACGGACCACAGGTGTCGTGAGCGGTCATTGACAGACTGTAGTCGGACTGCGTCGTGTTGCAATTGACAGTCACCGAGACAGCTTCGCACGACAGATCTGACGGAACACAATACAGTTAGCACCGTCGGTCCGTCGTGTAAAGCTGATCAGTAAACTGGATTACAGTAGGCCTATAGCTCGTTATGGAAAACCTATCTCCTTGTCACGAAACGTCACCTGTAATATGGGATCACACAATGTTCACCTGCCACCCGACACAGGTGAACGTCAGGCAGGCCAGTACTACCACTGAGGGATGGCGGGCTGAGTTAAGCTTAGTGATTGTTATGTACCTAGATGGTTTACCTGTCCTCAGCTACACACGGTCATTCATCCAAGTAGTAACCTTGATAGCGACCAGACCGGGAATGAAACTCACTTTTTCATAGTACACTGTATCATGTTCTAACCGTAACGCCACTAAGCCACTTTAGGTAAGTAAGTATGTAAGTAATCACTGTTGTACAGTCGTGTGAAACGAATTTATAGTATCAACCGAACCAACAAAATATTTCAAAATAAGGCCCACTTTTTGTTGTTTTGCGCCGTAGCAATACAATACAAGTAAACAAAACTGCTCTTGATATATTTTTGTTAATTACTTTGTGTGAGTTAAATAAAAATGGGAAGGGGCTCAGCTTATTTTCAAAAACCGTACCTGGGGAAGTTTTGGTGGCTTTGTCCCTGGCCTAGTTAGGCACAGCGGGAAGGGGAAGGTGACGAAACTATCGTACTGGGGCGGGGCTTTCCCCCTGACTTAATCGTGTACGGCAGAGGGCTCCGTCTATTTTTGTACTACTAGTAGTTTGTGAGTGTTTTTATTAATTTGGTTAACACTGTGAATGGTGAGATTTCGAAACTAAAATTTACGGTTACAGAGTCACTGAAAGCTGCAGTAATAAAGTCGTAAATTTGGATATTATTTTTCGTAACACGTACTCATACGAAACACATACGAAAGGATCATATATGCTAAGATTAAAGCAAAACCTGTTGATGTCATCATTATTCAGGTCTATGCCCTCACTAGTGATGCAACACAGGCAGAAATAGACGATTTCTATCTAAAGATTGATGATGTCGTGAAACAAGAAAAGAAATTTCAAGATTGCTTAATAATTATTATCGGAGACTTTAATGGCAAAGTTGGTGCTAAAAAAGAGAAGAATATTGTGGACCCATTCGGTTTGGACATGAGGAATGACAATGGACAAAGTCTAATTGAATGCTGTCAGAGACATAACCTAATGATTAGTAACACATGGTTCCTGTCCAAAATAAGCAGCAGACACACTTGGGCAGCTCCTGATGGTACAACCAAGAATCAAATTGACTATAAACTTATTGACAATAAATACCGTAATGGTGTCAGAAACAGCAAAGCTAGACCAAGTGCTGACTGTGGCTCAGACCATAATCAAGTTGTGGCCCATCTGAGAATTAAACTACAGCAGAATCAGAAAACAACAAAAATAATTTCACGTTGGAATACCGACAAATTGAGAGACTCAACCATTCGATCACAGTTTCAAGAAATATATGAAAAAAAGATGGCGAATATTGATAACCAGAATACCATCAATTCACTATGGACAGACATCAAAACCTGCATAACAGAAACTGCAACAGAAGTTTGTGACACCCACGTATCTAAAAAAACAAACCTGGATAACACCAGAAATACTGCAGAAAATGGAACAGAGACGATTGCTCAAAGGTGACTAATCCCAAGAAGGTCAGAAGAAGTATAAAGAACTTAAGCATACTGTACAGAGACTTTGTAGACAAGCTGAAAATAATTATCGTGCTGGAAAATGCAAAGAAATAAAACATCTAGAAACGACACATAATCCACTGTTATATAAAAAAGATTAAAAAGATAAATCCAAAAAGAAGTACAGGTATGAATGGAATAAAAGACAGAAATGGTGAAATCTTATATGAAGCTGAAGCCATTCTAGAAAGATGGGCTGAATATGTTGAGGAATTGTATAACGATAATCGAAGCACCTTCGGTGATGACATAGAAACTAAAACTGCAGAAACATGTACTATAACAGAGTTAGAAGTCCAAGCAATTATTCAGAAGTTATCAAGAAATAAAGCTACCGGTGATAGCAATATACCAGCAGAACTCATATAGGCATTGGGTACAAATGGCATACAGTTAATCACCAAACTGATGAATAAGATCTACCGCACAGGAGTTATACCAGATGACTATCTAAAAATATATTCATCACAATACCAAAGATTAATAACGCACTAAACTGTTTTAACTTTATAAGCTTATATGCTTATAAGCTTAATCTTTGTTTCAAAAATATTACATTTGATTAACGCCAGAATTACTCCAATCATTAAGCGCCATCTGTCAGACAGTCAGCTGGGTTTCAAAAAGGCAGAGGAACAAGAGAAGCCATTTTTTAGTTCAAAACGATATTAGAAAGAGCCACTTAGCTTAATAAATAAGTGTATGTGTGTTTCATCGATTATCAAAAGGCATTTGATTTGATTAATCATGAAAAGCTCCTTGATGTTATGGGAAAAGCAAAAATACCAGATCTTGAAAAAAAACTAATCAAATCTCTGTACTGGAATCAATATGTTGTAATCAAAACAAAAAGATGGTGAGTCGAGGAAAATTTGTATTCGAGGAGGAGTACGGCAGGCCGGGTGCATCATATCATATTAATTTGTATAGTGAATATATGATGATGGAAATACATGAACAAACGAAAGGAATAGAAATCGGTGGACATTACAGCAATAACATTCGATATGCAGATGATGCTGTTTTCATGTCTGAGAATGAAGCCGACCTACAAGATCTAGTCTTGAGAATAAATGATATCTGTAAAGAATATGGTATGGCAATAAAAATTAAAAAGACAAAAACTATGGTTATCAATAAGACTAACGTACGACACTCAATGCAGTATCTTTGTGGAAGGCAATAGACTGGAACAAGTCACACAATACAAATATCTTGGTAGTTGCAATACTGAAGATGGCAGATGTGATCTTGATGTCAAAACACGAATCGGAATGGCAAAAGACGCTTTCTGGAAAAACAAGCAACTATTAAAAGAAAGCATCAGTCTGAATGTTAAGAAAAGATTTTTACAGTGTTACGTGCTTCCAGTTATTCGTTACTCATGTGAAAGCTGGACTTTGAGCAAAGACTTGTGCCGCCGTATAAATGCTTTCGAACAGTGGTGCTATCGAGGATTATTGAAAATTAAATGGACTGACAAGATAACAAATGAAGAAGTAATGTGTCGAATGAATATGGAAGACATGTCACTGTATAACAGTATTAAGAAACAAAAACTGCTCTATGCAGGTCATCTACTAAGGGGATCTGCAGGAGAGACAATACTACAAATTTTTGAGGGCAAAATGAACTCACAAACAGCTAAAAAAGACCGAGACGAATGTGGGTTGATAACATCATAAACTTGATGAGTTTGAACTCGTATGAAAAAATTAAAAATATTGCACAAAACAGACATAAATGGAGGGCCTGCGTCCGGACAGCATGTCAACCTTCAGCATCAGAAAACGACAACTGATGATGATAAACACGTACTCGCAACTGCATAGACTGACGTAATCAGTGAGAGTAAACTCAGCAGCTGACAAACTGTTAAAATCTTTCCGCAAATCATTCTTTATGACTACCTGTACGCACAAAACAACGTAGAAATATGCCACATAGTGTACAACAATTATTGTTGCATCCTTTTTTGATTTATATCGTCACGTGTCTAGGGAGTTATGCAAAATTATTCATTTGGGGGCTTCAGATCCAAGTTGGGAGGCGCAAGTTGTAAACACGACACGGTGGTCTGAGATCAGAGCCTCCAGTGGGGTCCAGGGGCAGAGCTTCTAGTCAGGGAATCAAAAGAGCGAAGCCCCCTTAAGCTGAAACACTTTTGGTTTTCGACGTTTTACGGATGTCGCAAATTTTCCCGTTTGCTTAAATTTTTAAACCTAAAAATTATTCATTTCTGTTTTTTTGCAAAGAAAATGAAGTTTAATAGGTCGCAGTACGTCACAGTTTTCTGTGAACTAATGAAAAGTTATAAGAGCGCTGCAAGAATAACACCGAATGCATTTGGTTTCAACCACAATACCCCTGACCACTTATCCGTTAAGGGGTGTCAAGATTTTAATGGGGTGTAAACCCCCATAAGGGGCTAGCCTAAATAATTTTCTGCACGTGTCCGTCCATTTCTTGCAAATCTGCGGTATAATGTTTTACGCGGGTGTTCTAATAGGCCGCATTACGGATCTTGTTCGTTCGTCTTTTTGTCCTTTTTTCTGTCTGTCTGTATATAGGGGCCTACTTACAATTTCGTTATGTAACACTATATCGGTCAATGTGCGGTCGAAACTGGCAATTCAGCGAATCAGCTTTATACACACAGCATCGCATCAACACGAAATTGTCTATGAAATACTAAGCCTATCACTAGTCTACGCTTATTGCGACCAGTTCGGATTAAATTTGAAAAAAATGTTTATGAGTATGCTGTCAGCAAATACGAGGGTCGTTCGATAAATAAATTTACAAAATGACGCCATTTCATTAATTTTTAAAATAAGAAAAATCCGAAATATACGTTTTGTTGGGAATTTAATTCTAAACGTACGTCAAATTTCTTTGATGCTTACGTCAATTTTGTGACGTCATCTGTTAATAAAACACAGTCTATTTGTATATTATTTTCTCTACCATTAATCTAGCATAACTCACAAGTGACAACCAGCAAAAAAGCAAAAAAACGAATAAACTTTATAAGTTAATGTCACTTCTTTAAATGTTAAACACTCACCGTGTTCGGAGTCGAAAAGGAGAGGCTTTAAATTTTTTTTTATTATTTCCGAAATAAAACACAGTAAATGAACGAAATTTGGCAAACCTAAAGCACCTATTAAAGCCTACAATCTGATAAAAAATCGCGTCAATTGGTTAATAAATTTACGAGATATCAATTTTTGAAACGAAAACTTTAGCGCCCTTCAGCGGAGAAAATAAAAATATTTCACAAACGAAATTTGGCAGGGTTAAAGAGCCAGGAAAAGCTCCACATTATTGTTTCATTTTTCCAACATATCGTTTAAGTTTGTTCAAGTATTAATTGTTTTATCTGTCAACATGTTTTTGAATGTCCGATGCAAAAGACGATGCTGGCTGCTGTCCGTGCCACTGAGGAATGACTGATTGCACTTTGGGAATCTGATGCAAAATTCTGCCCACCTAGCATTTTCTTACACAAAAGTACTGTTGGCTTTGTCAAACACTTGTCGCCATACTGGATGCATCACAGAGTGAATTTGATTTGCACTTAGTTTTTTTGCCTACAAAAAACAACGTTAAAGGACAATTTCAGTGCGAACGCCGCCGAATTTTATGTTAATAAATGACGTCACAGTGATGTCGTTTTCATAAAACTTACAACTCGTAATCAGAATTAAATTCCCTACAAAACGTATGTTTTAATTTTTTCTATTTTATGAATTAATGGAATAGCGCCATTTTGTTGACTTATTTATCGAACGACCCTTGTGTGTAATACCACAGCATATATAACCAATGCTGTGGTAATACTAGATTATGCTTATTATTGTCAACTTCACACACGATTTTTTTCGATCAGACGACTTACTCTACTAGAGGTCTACAAATTTAGCCTTTTGCTCCATCGTCTTCAGTTTATATAAGCTTATGCATGACTGCAGACTGACGATCAATGTCTTTAATTACATGTCAGCCACGCATGCCAGCTGAAACGTTGTCTTACAGGACACAGTTGAGGCTTATGCGATGAATAAAAAACACCAACGCAGTCTTTTTGCGATAACTTTGACAAACGCGGACCGGTCTTAACAATTTTCACTCGCGCATGTTTGTAAAGGAAAAGGTTTGGTAGGCCTACCTGACATGTTGCTATGAAGTGCTGCTTAACTAAGAGACCCGTGAAAAGAAGCGCCTTATAATCTCGGAAATGGCAGCTTATTGTCACGAGCAGCTAATGATAGCGCAGCGCACTATGCAGCCATCTATTGCTCGCATCAGCGAACAATTGGACCTACGGAGCAGCCAACAGACATACCACCACTCCAATCAGCCACACTAGGCCTCCACGCTCTAGCCCGTAAAGTAGCCTACTATTTATTTCACATTCCGCTGAGGGTAGAAGCACACAGTAGGTTAGCAACTTGCTCAAGGTTGCTTGCAAATGACCGGTAATGAGAATCAAACCTCTAACACCAAAAAATAGACTAAATGCACATAAATAGGCACTGACAACTAATTGCTCAAAGTTATTGCTTCCATGGTAGTTGTTTTGATGTAAACTATTTTGACATATTGTAGAAACAAAAATGACACAAAATCTGTTACTCCTGTTTAATACGTTGTCCCGCTGTAACGAAAATCTGCTTAGCAATGCGCTTGAAATACAACAGCCTCTGTTAGGTACCTTTGTTTAATCTTTGGCGCTGGATTTAGCTGTGCGTTCATTTTTCTTTAAGTTGTATTTTTGTGTTTCTGCTTATAGGCTTTAAACTAGTCATAAAAACAATAAATAAAATAAATGAATAATTAAAAGAATAGATTAAATTGGTTTGCATTGGCGAAGTTATCACAAAAAAACTTTAGGTTATTTTTGATTCATCCTGCTACTGTCCGCAATTAACTTCGACGTCGTGCATCGATTGTCATTGAGACGTATTTATCGAAGTTGCGACAGCACGGCGACTAGACAGTTTAATTACATGTCATGTAGGCCTACAGTTTAACAAAAAAAATAGGCTTACATCATTATATTAAGCTATAATTACGGATCGTGGTTACAGATGTTTTATTCGTTATTTCCGGCTGTATTAAATCGAAAATGAGTCAAAAGCATTAACGAGTTTAATTTGGAAACTGTCATGTGTTTGTTTGACTTGGACTATATAGAAACCTTAATACTAAGATGGGTGACTGCCTGCGAACAGGCAAACCATCTCAGTAAATAACCAACTACAAAATAGTTAACTACTGCCCATCACTGCAAATAGCAGTGAAAAACTTCTGACTCAACGCAATCCAGTCCATGGATGAATCCACTCCTTGTCCAACACTGGCCCGTTGGCCTACGTTTTCAATGCATACGCCTAATCAGCCGGCGCTACTGTCAGCTGAATAAATAAGGATGCATTGGGAAAGCGGGACACCGTCCCCATTTTAGGGAGGAAAAGCAGACCCCATAATGCTCAACTTCCGCGAGCTGTGATGGCATAATTGCGTCTAAAAGATTGCAACGTAGGCCTAGAAAATATTTTGCTATTTGCTTTATTGTCTATATGTTATTATTGTATAATTAAACTCAATAATTGTAATTTGAGCCTAATATCACTACAAATTTGTAGCTGAGAAAATTACAACTGTGCAATATTTTTATGTCAGTCAAAAATGCAGTTGTATCCGTCTTAGAGAAACTAATAATTTATGACTTACCTAGTGGCAGCATCGATTATCGACTCCAACTCACTGAATCAATTTGGGTTTTGTCGTACGTGTTACAGTCTTAAAACAAAAAGTAAAAATGCGAAAATTCAATCAAGATTTTTTAGTCCGCCCGTAAGCGATAGCTTGCGGAAGCGGACTTAAGTTTCGCTGTGGTTTATTCTCTTTTTTTCTCGCCGCGTAATCTCCGAGCTCCGTAGGCCGATCGCCGCGAAATTTTGCACGGTGCTCCTAAGTATGTTCGATTTTATAATCCCGGGCCGAAATTTTGGGGGAGCCTCCCCAAAAAATTTTTAGGGGCCAAAAACATGCAAAATTTGGCCCGATTTCGGTCGACTTCGAAGT
>Ga0209367_1004218_pt1 | contig 19776 bp, 10 predicted proteins | sample WorMetLIZISLAND2_FD_187412 | JGI IMG/M metagenome (GOLD analysis project Ga0209367, IMG submission 187412) | Marine gutless worms symbiont microbial communities from Max Planck institute for Marine Microbiology, Germany - Olavius geniculatus... ...
AGCAAGTTCACTAACAGAGAGACCAAACAGCGACATACAGCTGTCAATTATAGCACAGTTATACGTATGAAACAATTTTATCAAAACGCGCCTTACAGTAAACTCTAGCGAACGCATATCAGATAAACCAACCGGACACACTTCTATGCCGTATAACAGAACAGGCAAACATTTCACCTTAATTAAGTGAAGTACAACTTCTTCACTTGCTAAGCGACCTATCCTGCCAAATATAGCATTAAACGACCGGTAGAAAGCTTTTTTAGAGTAAGCAAAATTACATTTCAATTTACTACTGCTTACTATGTATATGCCTAAATAGCGTACTTCATCGACCCAGTGTAACACGCAACCATTAGTTGACTGGATGTTAGCACAGTGCGGGCCTACCGAATGACGAGGACCTACACGCATGCATACTGACTTACGATAATTCAGGTTTAAGCCCAAAGAATTGACCGCAACTATTATTATTATTATTCAACTGCCGCAAGAAAGTAGCTAGAAATTTTGCTAGGGGTTGACTCTTTTCCCTCTTCCTTTCCTCCTTCCCTTTCTACTACTTTCCGTCTCCCATATTCAGATAAGGTATTTGGGGAAGCGCTGCAACTGCAAGTACCTCAGCGAGGCCCGGGGCGGCTCTCAAAACGTATCTCGTGGCAGTGAACGGATAAATTGTAAATTAGTGTAAAATGGGGCAAAGCAGGTAGAAGGGTAATCGGATTTTGTCACCAACAAACTTGCTATTCCTCTCAGGGCTGAGACACTAAGTAATCGCCGGCCGGTCAGCTTAAAGGCGCCAGGTAACTCCAGCCCCAAGAGTAAACTAGGCCTAACCACTATTAGACCCATACGGACGGCTGCATACATGTCGTCAGTAGGCGTTGACGTGTTTGCTTGTTGCGCTACGCCAGTTGATCAAAGAATGCGCGATGGACGTGCACATCAACAGGTGGTAGGTAGTATGATGGCGGCGGCCTTGCAGTTCTGCTGTTCATTACAGCAATCAACCACCAACAACTACGTAGGCACTACGCCGTCTTACCATCTCCAACTCCTTTCAACAGCGAATGTGTTACCTGCGCATCGGACGAGCCGAGGCCATGCAATCAGCTACCTTAGGTGTCGACGTAAACTTCCGCCGCTATCGTCACCGGACGGGAGTCTCTCCCTACCTACCATGTCGCGTCAGTGCGCCCATGACATGTCGTTTTGGGAGGGCAGACAGAGTAAGAAAGCCATATAATAAACAAATTCTTTATCTATAAGACTGTACCGCAATTGACGTTTGCTAGAACTTGAGATAGATTGCATTATGGCGCTTCTAAACATCTCGCAGGTTTCACTGCACGGGGCAACAGCTTTACGGCATTAAAAGTAAAAAGGTCAACGTAGAAAACAGGGGAAAATAAAAGCAGGAATGAGAAAAAAAGAAAATAGTAGCTTGGTTGTGACTTGTTGGAAGATAGATGCTTTGGATCACTCGGTGTTTTCTATCGACACGTGTCAGTGATGTGAGCTCGTTAAACCGGCGACACTGCTCTGCCGACAAGCCAGTAATCCTGGTACATGTACATAGCAAGCAGTTTATGGCTCTACTGTCAGCAACTCAGCTGATCGCTAGTGCCGTGCTGATGACACTGCAGTGCAACGTTGATTGCTAAAACGCTTTGATCGACCTACGACCAGTTTCATCACATTTCTTCCTCATATCGCACGAACAAAATCTCGAATAACTAAACTGATTTTTTTCTGCACACATGCATTTCCATACATGTATTTCAACAATTATATTCTTGTATCATGCAAAAAGTATGGCTTAGTGGCGTAGTGGTTATAGGGCGTCGGACTTGCGATTGAGAGGTTGTGAGTTCGACTCTCGGCCTATTTGCTGCAAGTAACGATTCTAGGCAAATTGTTCAAATGCATGTGCCTCTGTTCACACCATGATCTGGCACCAGCCAAAGAACGCTGACGCTCAGCGACTGCGAAGGTAACCGCGGGCGCCTGGCAGAAAGTAAGGGCAGCCAACCGTCGGATACACATGTATAACTACGTCACCTGCAGGCTAACTGCCTATGGATAGAGACTAGAATCAGGTCTAAAACCTACGCTCGGTTAACGAGCTTTTTACAACGACAACGCAACGCGAAGCCGCACTGCAAACATCAGGCATAGGCCTCTCACAATATCAGTTTTTAGCTCGACATTTGCCAGCAATTACTGCAGGTGCAAAATTCAGGCTGTTGTCAAATTGAACATTCTTCGAGTTCTTCTTGCCCAGTTGTCTTTTGTCATGGCCACACAGAGCGTCTATACAAAGCACACTATGCATACGGACCTCGCTGGCTGTGACGCCGCTGGCCAATAACAGCGTGACTGATCACCGACAACTAATTCATTTTTAATACAACTTTGCCAGTCAGTCGCTCGGTAAACTGTCAGTCACGTCGTGAAACTAGAACAGTCTGCCGCACGTAGTTTCACTATACTCGTGTCCAAAATTAGTAGCCTAAAGCGTACAAAAAATGTCGACAGACAGAATTCCCCCGCGATGAAGCATCATCGGCACATTTTGAGATTAATCCGTTAAAAACGGCTTATTATACCTCTCGGTCTCCCTAATATCGCTAGTTGTGTTTATCACTGCCACGCAAAATAAAGGTCAGGAAAAAACAAAAAAAAATTAATTAATTAAAAAACAAAGCCCGTGGACGAACTTGAAACTCAACAAGTAACACTCGAAAAAATCAAAAATATGACTAAAAACATAATAATAAACAGAAATAGCAGTAAAAAATAACAATCAAACAGAATGTAACAAGAACATCATTTAAGCTGATAAAATGGACTGATAGGAAGGTAATAGTGTTGTTAATTGTGATGGACCGGACAGGAAGCCATTACGCAGTCCTTCGATGCACGTCTAACGCATGGAATTCAGCTAAATCGTCGGCAATAGTTTGAATGTTGCCGTACAACGGAGAAAGATAGTTCTAAGCGGCAGCTCGGTGCGACAATAAAATGGTGATGAGGCGTCGCAGCTGTTGACGACGCGCGGCTAAATGACCACCCACGGCGCCGACATTCTGCCGTCAGGACGAGAACAGATTGTACACGTATAGTGGACGCTGCGAGGTGTCATGGTGCTACAGATTGCCCAGCGGGGGTAGTCGGAGACACAACAATGAACCGACTAAAAAACGGCCCGGACTCAACGGACACCTGCGTGCCTAATGCACATCATTAGCTGCTCGTCTCTGCTATGCGACGACCACACACTGTCACTGGCTGCAAGTCTAGCGCCACGATTTACTGAGAATTTCGCTTTCCGACACAGACGTGCACCTTACGGATCGCGTCGTATGTGGTCGGAGAACGAACATTAGCAAAGTAGACTTAACAGATAGCTAGAAAAATGTCAACCCAGTGACGACATATTATGCAGACATCCGATAATTAAGAAATGAAAACTGGCACACTGTCGATGGCCATAAATTTTTTGCTCATGGTAGATTTTAGCGTACTTCTGCTGACATTTTGTTTCGAAAAAAGTACCAATGTTTCGGGTAAATTTTCAGCTCTGTGGTATTTTTTCCAGATTCCTACCTCCAGAAATACAGCGTGTTAAAGAAAACACACGAGTTTTCTGCGATCGTCCTAACAGGCCGCAACACGGGTCTTGTCCGTCCGCCCGTCCGTCCCATATGTGCTCTCTTAACTCGAAAACAGCGTGTTATGCAACAAATCCAGAACACGACAAATCTATAGAGGACGGAAAATGTGAGCTAAATACAAGGCGTGTGGCGACATTGGTTGATTGATTATGATTATTACTCGTACCACGTATCTGACGGGTCCCGAGTCGAAGTCGTTCAAGGTGACATCAGATAGTTGCCGGTGATCCATATCTGCATGGTCGGCGGCAGTCAGCAACAACGGGTCACAGATTGGATCTAGGTCTGCCTCGTCCGACGGCCTCTCCTACATACAGTTATTTTTACTTATTTATTTCAAAAACTAAAACACTTTAAATTACATGTACCTATCAAAAATTACTACGGCACTGTGCTCTTTGGGTTAGAAAGACCAAAGCGTCTTTCAAAGCGGCGTTTAAAAACGGCCCATTCGCACTTAAACCATCATATAAAGTGAGAGGTAAGATGGCTTTAGAAAAAGGTGAATCAGCTACAGATATTTGTCGAAATGGCATTTCAGTAGAGCACATAACTGAAAACTGCCATGAGGCCCTGCCTCTTGAAATTCGAAAGGCGACATCTTGAACTATACGCTTCTACGCCATCTCAGAACTTATTTGTGTAATAAAAATGTAAACAATGGGCCTAAACCCAAGTTAGCAAGTCCTTAAACATGTTCAACAGTCGATCTCTTCGATAACGGTTGTATATCACGGCGCCCCTGTGCTACGGGTGAGGGGCGCCCTAGTACATGACATGATGTGGACTTGCACCTGTAGCTCAATCTTGGTGGTAGGAGTCTTCTGTCGTCGTCGGAAGCGTGAGCGTGCTAGACAGACTGCGGCTGACAGAACGATGATGAGAGTGGCCAGAGACGCTAGACAGCCTGCCGTGATGACCAGACCTCCCGCACTCAGCCAATCACCCAGCGCCGTCAACACCCTACAGACGACACATCCACACATTGTAAAAAGATGCAAAAAAGTAAAGGTCCGGTACTTGCTATAGTGTTGCTGGCATGAGTCTGACTCGTAACCAAAAGCGCTTCACAATCTTGGAAGTGGCAGCTGGTTGGCATGAGCTAATGATACCACAGCGCACCATGCGGTCGTCCGTTGCCCGCGTGAGCGAACAAGTGGACCCGCGGTCTGCAACTAGCAGACATACCACCACCCAAATCAGCCACAGTGTCACACTATGCTTTCGCCCCGTAGCCCGCAAGCTAATACTCATTTCTCGACTCACACCGTTGAGGGTAAGAGGCAGAGTACAAAATAGGCTGCAAATGACTTGCGGTGGGATTCAAAGCGCAACGTGACAGTTACGAGTCCGATATTAACCGGACGGACGGGTAAGACCAGTACTGCGGCCTATTAGGGCGACCACACAATAAATTTCCAACAATGACATAGAAAGTGCCTGCATGCGCAATATGCAGAGCCTATAAGCAAACTTACTGTAAATTATTTGATTGCGGAAAAGTTGCACAGAAATTTATTTGCAAGTACACGGTATATAACGTCACACTTTTTACAACGCGTTGTCCACGGAATGCTTAGTGGTTTAACTGAAGTTGAGTCGACAGCGCTGTATGGTCCAAGCAGCACGCTCGTCTTGCACCCTCCATTTCTGACAGTGCTGCATTTTCGGCCGACCTTACTTACGTAAGGGTGGAACTTATGTTACGGTTGTCGTCTGTCTGTCTGTCCGTCTGTCACGGACGTATTGTGGCTAAACGGTAAGCCGTAGAGGGTCGGTGATGGTACCATCGAATAGGGCGCTGGCGACTTCCTATAGGCTGTCAATAGTAACCATGTCTCCATCTGCAGCGGTTTGGCCGCAATTTTCAATGGAAAGTTTCAAGCTTCAAATGGCCTATCTCGGAAACTGTGGCAGATAGGGCCTAGGTTACTATTAATCACTAATAGGAAGTTGCATATTGGCTTTCAAATAATGTAAGAACCATTGACCTTGAATGACCTTGAAGGTTACTGATAACCAGTACGGTCGGCTATCTTAGCGACAGCTGGGCTTCTTGTGTGACTTTACAGCCTCCAAGCAAGTAGACCTACATTCTAGCTATCTATGACTCCTTGCTCCTAGTAACTCAAGGTCTCGTCTTACTCCGGGCTCACAGCAAAACCAGCATAACGTCAAAGCTGGACAACTTGTTGGTAGCAGCGGGACACGTCCAGCTGGCAGACCGGGGTCAGATAAGAACACCAAACATTGTAACAGAGATGCCAGGCGGGCTAGTATACAGAAGTCTACGGGCCACGGGTTGACTGAGTGACGAGCGAAGGGCTGGCTGTAAGCCGAGGCTAATGATTTATGTCTGAACACTTGTCATCACTGAGAACAACAGAACAATGCGCCATTCTTTCTCTCCAACTCTCAACAACGCATGCCACGCTGCTAAACGTTTTCTTTATTGGCTGGTGCAAAATGTATGTACAATGTCTACCCTAATAATTATATCGAGAAAACAGCAAAACTGAATAATATTCGTCAACAGATAATAAATATAAAAGTTTTACGTAAAAATGACACAAACCCTAAATTGCACAGTCTGAATCGAAAGTCGCGTAGGGAAGGGGGTTGAGTTCATCTCAGGAAGGAGTAGCGACCGCCCAAAAAGTTTTCACTAATCATTATAACTCAGCTAATTTTAGATTGCAAAAAGTACTCATCAGTGCAATTAAGTACGAGAAAAAACCGCCGAATCTGAACTCTGGAGTTCAACCGAATTTTGGTTTTGGCCAAAAGAAATTTCCGCTTTTGTTTGACCTCTGTTGAATTCTGTTTTGGAGGAAGTGGACACAAGAAAAAGAAATCTTCCCTTCCAACAGATATGTAAAAAGTACAGACATGGTCCGACCTGTATCTGGGATGAGCGCTGGAAGCCCCGGCCTCGGTCCAGCCAGTGTAGACCAGCTGGTCGTCGTCTAATGGCGAGGCGATGTTGACAATGACCACATAGAGCGTGGACGTAGTGGACAGTGGCGGCCATCCGTCATCACGGGCACGTACCAACACTGAGAACGTTACGTTCTCGGAACTACCGGGGTCAGTAGAAACAATCCCCTCAGCGCCGCCACCCACTCGCATCGTCACACGACCTGATGTCCGACCTGTACACGGTTGGCATAATAAATTACCTGATAAAGACCGTTAGTGAGATGGGTGAATTTAACGGGCACTGCATGCAGCATTATCTCGTGCTTAGTTGCGAAATTTTTTACGCGTAGTAAAAAAATTGCCAAAAATAACTGGAAAAAAGTGAGTTACAAACTTACTGTAACTTTAAGTGTATTCACGCATATTTCACGGTGCGCTCAGGGCGTACTGGTTAGTGTATTTTTTACTACATTGTAAAAAGCGTTGAAAATACAGAAATCTAGCTGGACTACATAACGATTAACGAGCGACTGGACTACATGAAAATGACCCACTGAAGCGCAATAACTGAACAGTTATTCTGAGTGATGCCCGCATGTCGCAGATAATGTTTTTAGACAAGACAGGCAGGACTGCTTTAACCGACCGATTCTGAACAGGTCGGCAACTGAGGCCGGTGACGCGGAAGAGCTGACGTTGTCGATGCGGTAGGTGACCCGGGCGTTGGGTCCGTCGTCGGCGTCAGTGGCCTGACACACGGCTACTAGCAGGTGTCCTGGACTAGTGGTCGCCACGGCGGCTGACGTTATGTGCACCGTGTTGTTGACGGAGTTGGGAAAGATAAATGTTGGACTATGGTCGTTGACGTCGTCTACGTGCACTGTCACCACCGTCACGTCAGAACGCGCTCGCACCTATACCACAGTACCGTAACAGCACAGTATTAATAACAATAATAGTAATAAATGCAATACAATTTATATAGTGCAGAGATACTAAACGTTTTGGTGCAACGTCAACACGAGTAAAGAGGAAGTGCTTAAAATAGCTGCTAAAAGTTAAAAGTTAACCCCAAAATTTAGGGGAGGGCGGCAATTGCCCTGTGCCACGACGCTACTGTTAAAAGCCATAAAGAAGTAAGTTCAAGTTAGTTTAGCATTTCTCCCAATCGACGGTTAACGGAGTGACAACTGCTCAGCGTGTCTTACGATGGACCCCTATAGATTAATTAGCTGATGAATCTATTCAATCTAGCCTGGGTCGATGGTCTTGCATACCGTGTCGCTCTGTGCGATGACTGACATGCGGTACATTCGGCGTCGCTCGCGGTCCAGTGCCAGCGCTGTGCGGATCTGTCCGGTGGCGCCGTCTATCGTGAAGTACGCCGAGTCGGCGTCATCCTGGCGTAGTCTGTATGTGAACGAGTCATACGGCGCCGAGTCCAGATCTACTGCCGACACCTGGCCCACCACCGCTCCTGTAACATCACAGACCTACCTATAACATCCTATAGGTACTGATGGTGATAATAACTGGGACCAAGGTAATTTGCCAAAGGGCGGAATCGTTGCGGCAAGTTCACCCAGCTCCTCGTTTGTATTCGCCATGTAGCAGCACAGGACTGACAGTTTAATTCTAATTTGCAATTGCATGCTTATATTAGGGTTTGACTCGGTAGACAACTAAATCTTACGTTTCCCAATGGCCCCAGAAGTGTATCTGCCGAATGGCATCTAAATCCGTTGAACGGTTTAAGCTGCAGGGTGCACGAATGTGACAGACGACAGACGACAGACAGAAATCGCTACAAAGAAACGTGTAGCAACAGGCGAAATTGTTTGCGCTGAAGAAGCACGAACTGATCGCGCTACGTCAAAATTTGTCCGAATGAATCCAGCACACGGCGTGTTAAAATGTAGTTTAATCGCCCTGCTTTTGTGTGTGCGTTTTTCTCTTCTTTATATTTTTACTGTACATCTATGAGATCGTTAGTCTATAGGCCTACACGTGTCTGAAATAAACTCGGATTGAATGATCAACTGATAAGAACGACATATCTAACTGAGTAGAGGCAAATTTCATGATTTTTGTATGTGCTAAGTTTTGTGCTTGGATATATTATTGTATTACATATCTGTCTTTCTGTCTGTCTAGGCTTAGTTTTGTACTGACTTATTGTCGAATTAAAGTGGTCATTTACTGGCGGCGAGGTTCTCGGTGACGGTGAAGACGTAGTCTGCACGCAGGAAGGTCGGTGATTCGTCGTCCACGTCCGACACACGAACTCGCACCACTGCACTGCTAGTGCGCCGACGTCGCGTCGCACTGGCCATGTCTGCAGCCAGCACTCCGAACTCTACGACTTCCGCCACTTCGCGGTCCAGACCGGCCAGTGTGGTGATGATGCCGCTGCGAGGGTCCACGTGGAAGCGTCGGCCCGCGCCAAAGTCACGGCGCCGGTCCAGTAGGTAAGTGACTCGCCCGTTGTCACCGGAGTCGGCATCCATCGCGACCAGTCGAGTGACGACCGTGCCCCACGCGCTGTTCTCAGGCACTGTAGCCTCATACACCTCCTGTGTCCAGTCAACGCATTTTCATTTAATGCAGTGCGTGTTGCAGCCAACAGCTGGACTGAAACAGAAAAATAATATCGGATAACAATACAAAGTGTGCAATGCAACACAGAGAAGTGAGCAACTAAGTAACACGAACGATTAAACTAAAATGTGGAAAAAGAGATGAAGAACAGATATGTTTCAGACGGAACCGGAAGACAGCCAGGGACGGTGCGGAGGTGAAGTGTTCAGTAACTTCATGTCTTAGGCAGTTCACCCACTGACTGTGTGCGCGGGCAAGTAAACCATCTCAGTGTAGTCAACCACCAAAGTGAACTCGACCTTAATTCAATTTTTTTCAGGGTAGGTAAATTGAGCCTGACTGGCTGGAATTAAGTTGGGGCGCGTTTGTCTGCGTCGGATGGCAGGTAACACTGTGCGATCTCACGTGGCCGATGACGCTCCGTAGCTCTACGAAGGGTTCCCGTCAAAAGTTATACACACAACTCTAACCCTTTAATGGTTTCCTTCTATTCTGTCTGACCTGTGTGAACTGCGGTGGATGGTCGTTGACATCGGTCACAGTCACGGTGACATTGCGAGTTGTCGAGCGAGGAGGCACGCCGCTGTCATGACAGAGTATAGCCACTTCAACACGGTCCTCCACCTCGCGGTCAAACTGACGCCCAGTCTCCAGCGTGTACTCGCCCTCGTATATCTCAACCAGAGCGAAGTCTTCCTCAGCGTTCTCGCCTACACAGAATAAATACAGAATATGTTTTTTTTATTTAAACTTCTTGTTGCACACATTCAGCACGACAGTATACATAGTAGTCAACGACGCAACAGTAACGTGCAACCGGCAGCTAAAAGATGGCGTTGAGCCAGCACCTACACTATTTGTGGAAATGCGTGATATTAGCAATACATAATAATGACAATACATTTATTTCTTCCCACATCAGAAACCTTCATTCTGATGACGTGATATGAGTTTTTCACTAAGCTCTCAAAACTTATCTGTTTCTCCAACGCCAAGCATTGGAACACACTGTCGGTCTCATTGAAATACCTTAGATAGGGCACTATACAGGGTGTGGCAAAAAAGTGGACCCCTAAAGTTTTTCGCTGTTTTCTCAGCAATTGTTTCAAATTTTAATTTAAAATTTTACAGATTTATTTATCAAAACTTCCACATTTGACTGCCAAGTAAAGATTGATTCTGTTGAAAAACGACAAAGTTACAAACTTTTTAACATGACCGCCTACCGATTTTTCAGCATTCAAAAATGTTCCGGCTACAACACCAATTTAAAAACATCGTTGAAACAACACAGTGAAATAATGATCAAATGCCAGAATTCCATTGTCAAAGCAAATGTTCGAAGTGTTCACCACCAGCTCCAAGCAACAACACCAGCCTCCAGTTGCCTTATTTGAGAAATCTTTTACAGCCTTGTCGATCGGTCCCTGTGGCAGGTTGCCCCAGATAACCTGAAGCGCTTCCTTGAGTTTGGCGCTTGTTTTCATCTTTGTTTTAAGCTTGCAGTAAGCCTCCAACATTGCACCTCATACGTAATAGTCCATTGGGTTTATATTCGACGAATTTGGAGGCCATTGGTCTTTTGTGATGATATCTGGACAGCTGGCCCGCAGCCAGTTCTGTGCGCTGACGCGCCGTCCTGCTGGAAGATGAATCCGGTGGGCAGCCGGCGATTGCTTTAAAGGAACGATAATTTAATGATAATTTATAAACACTATAAATTGCTGTTTATCAAAACGTCACTGCGACGTCATCGGCAGTAACGTGTGACCAGTTTTTAAAAATTAAATAGCATTTTAGCATGAACATTTTTGAATGCCAAAAAATCGGTAGGCGGTCATGTTAAAAAGTTTATAACTTCGTTGTTTTTCAACAGAATCACATTTTACTTGACAGTTAGGTGTAGAAGGTTTCAGTAAATAAAGCTGAAAAATTTCATATTAAAATCCCAAATGATTGTTGAAAAAACGGCAAAATATTTAGGGGTCCACTTTTTTCTGCTGCACCCTGTAGGGCCAATGACTATAACTACGAACAAACGCTGCATACCGCTCAGTTTGCACGACACGACTCCGTTACGTCCGCTGTCGGCGTCAGTCACGGTCACGTGAGCGACGAAAGTTCCCGCCGGCCGGTTCTCTTCCACTTCCGGTTGACCCGTCCCGCCGGTAATGACGTCATCATCAGCGTGGCTGCTGGCGCCGCCCATGGTGTCGACAGTGATGCGTGGCGAATGACTGTTGACGTCTATAACGCGGACTCGCAGTGACGCCAGCGCGGGGAACGGATACGGCCCGGCATCCTCAGCAACCACGCTCAGATGGTACTCGACCTCCTCGTCACCGGGCGAGTAGGACAGCGACTGCAGCAGGACGACGTTGCCTGTCTCGCGGTCAATGGCGAACAGATTGCCGTAGTTTGCGGCGCTGCGAGTTGAGAACGCGTAGCGCACGTGTGCGTTCTCACCCGTGTCGTTGTCGGTCGCGTGCAGTCGTGCGATAGTCGTGCCGATAGGCGCGTCTTCCGGTACGTCCACACGGTACTCGTCCTGAACACGTGCACGCATGCATTAAACATCACCTTTTCTATGTGCTGCAGCAGTAGCTAGTTGGATTGTGAACATATTATAGGCTAAAAATTTAAAATCTAAACTACAGTTGGGTGTAGGTAAACTCGGTTGTGGTAAACTCGGTCTTAGTAAACTCGGTTCCGGTAAAGTCGGTCGAGGCACGTGAGTCAAATTAAGACATATTAACTGTACTCGTGTTGTAAGGTACGAATAGTAAAGACGTAGTTGTTGGATCTAACCAACAAGCTATTCTGTACAAAATGCAAGCAGAATTTGTGATTATATTTGAATTTACTTAAAAATACGACTGATACAATCATGATGTGCACGTTAACCAAACGCAGTCGTTATACAATGTCATGTTGTGTAAAACTGTGAAACGAAACTGTCAAGCCTCGCTTACGGCTAACTTCAAACTAAGTACTGTCCGCGATAACCGCCGTTTATGCACACCGACCGACCGACACAAACAACCTATGTGACATTGGCCTTTGACCTATGACCTTGATATGCAATAGGCTGTATAGCGGTTGTAGAAGTACATTTTTATTGTCTGTCTATTGGACACAGTATAAAATCACCTGAGCGTCCGTAGGTGCGTGCGTCCAAGGTTTGAGGCGCCATATCTCCATAACGGTGCAAGACAGACACATGGTCACAATGGACCACCCATAGGAAATGGCCCACCGCAAGTCGAATGGTCCTGTGACCGATGACGTCACGTGACCCCAAAAGGTCAAGGCACAACCCCATTATCCTCGAGGCGGCGATTAAGTTTTTTTAATTTTTACCACTGGCCTACACAGGTCGCTGATTTAATACAGACTTTACCAACAACTATGACACAAAAACATTATGCTTGCGTTTATGGCTTTTCGATCACTCAAGGTATCGATTGAGTTTATCGCCCCGTCGACCGAGTTTACCTAGACCGACTTCACCACGACCGACTTTACCGGCTCCCCTACAATTAAGCTAAACTTTAACGCTGCATGGTGGTCTCGTACTGGTTAACGCATAGTACTTTCAAGGCCTCAGTTCGACTCCGAGCCACCAGCTTCCCAATGCATTAGGCAGTGATGGGTCAAAAGTACGACGGCGACGGAAAACTGGTCATTTTGGCCAAGCCAACGCCTTCATAATGCATTAGCTATACGTGACATGCCACGTGTGTGAGGCCCTTAGCCTTTAAATGTAATAATTTTGGAGCTCTTATGTGTAAAAGCATTAACCTGTCAAAACTAACCCTAACCACAACCATAACCATATCCCTAACCGTAACAATAACCGTAATTTTACAGGTAAAGGCTTAACATACGTTCACTATAAGCTCATAGAGGTCTTTTAACCTTACTTTAGTACACACGATATAAAGTTCGTTAAACAATTATACAACTGTGAAAACCTGGTCAAAATGGGGTGCATTATCATTCGAGTCGCCGACTATGACGTCAACGTCCACACTTCCGGTCAGTGGCACGTGACCTCGGTCGACTGCCAGCAGCTGCAGTCGCACACTCTCGCTTGCTTCCCGGTCCAACTTCCGGTGCAGCTCCAGTTTTAGCTCACCGACCTCCCCGTTCGGTCTCCAACCGGTGTCCACCGCTAGCCGGAAGTGATCGGTCGGGTCGTTAAGCCGGTACTCCACCGCGCCGTTTTCTCCCATGTCCGGATCGGTGGCGAGCGGCAGTGTAAACGTGGCGCCGGGTTGTGACGACTCGGGAACCGTCAACCGGAAGGAGTTGGACGCGCTAAGGAAGATGGGATGGTTGTCGTTGGTGTCGATGATGGTCACCTCGGCGCGAATGATCTCGAAGTACCGGGCCGGCTGCACGGCAACGTCGATGCGTACAACGCACGGCGTCGACTGACGACCGCAGATCGCTTCACGGTCGATGACGTCAGCAGTACGCAGCTCACCGGAAGTCGCGTCGACCCGAAAGTACTCCGCCATGCTGCCGCTGTAGCCGCCCAGTCGTAGCAGAGCGAACCTGAGTCGACTGAACTCATCGGCTGAGTACTTCCGGCGCAGCCACTGAGCGTCCTCGCGCAAACTGGCGATCAACGACCCCACCGGCAGTTGTTCTTGGACGCTGTATGAGAGCAGAGTGGAGCACCAAGTTAAATGCAGCTGGTGCACAACCAGCAGCAGACATGTTGACGCGAAAATCCCGGTCATTTTGAGCTGTTCCGGTTTATACTGCACGCGTCAATCGCCTCCCGATATCGTCTGGAGAATCTGGAAACATTTCAACAGTTAGTTTACAAACACCAGCCAATACTTAGAGGTGTAGGTTTATACGTATGTGCGAATTTTACATCTCTGTGCACTGTGAGACTTTTTTTATTTGAATAAATAAATAAAAACGTCTTTAATTCTTCATTAGAAATTTCAGCCAATACATTGCAGATGATACAGGGTGGACCAAAAAATGGCACCATTTTTGTACACCTTATAATTTTCCCAAATATTAACCGAATTTCGAAATTTTTTCACTTTCAGAATCAGGAGACAATTTGTAATAAAACTATTACTATCGATAGCACCACACCTCAAGTCTGTCGCTACACTACCCTGTAAAATGTCAGTGTCTTAAAAATAACAATGAATAAACAAAACAACTTCCGCAACCACAAATGGTGCCACTTTAAGAAATTAACAACAGAAACAACGTGTTTGTTGTCTCAGTTATTGTCTAAAAAGTTACATTTTACAGTTTTTCCATCAAATGTTGAATGTGTCCGCTTTGCTGCTGGACGACGCATCGAAGTCTGCGACGCCACTGACCAACGGCGCGATTAACCAAACGCTGCGGCAGTTTGCCCCGTTCAGTGACGATCGCCTGCTTCAGCTGGTTGACTGTCGTGAATCGTCAACATTGATAGACCATCTGTTAAAGGGCATCCCGAACAGCATAATTGACCGCTTTTAAGTTCGAGCTGTTTGGGGGCCACATGCCAGGCTCAATCAACATTGATCACGCAACTTGTCAGTGGCGTTGTCGGCTTGAGTGCGTCGTCTGACATTTCACAAGGTAGTGTAGCGACACGCTTGAGGTGTGGTGAGATATATAATGATATTTTTATTACAAATTGTCTTCTGATTCTGAAAATAAAAAAAAATACAAATTGGCTAATATTTCATGAAATTATAAGGTGTACAAAAATCGTGCCATTTTTTTGGCTCACCCTGTAAATATAGCCTACCGGGCTAAATTGTCACTATTTTGAACAATGTACAGCGCAATTGCGTAATATTAACTAAACATTGCGGTAAGAGAATTTCGCATAACAAGCCGGTGATACAACTAATATTCCGATCGTAAGACGGATCGACGTACATTAACGGAAGTTAATTCTGTGTTGCTTTTCGACTCACAGTGCATGCCACACATAAATTAGATACTAAACGAAACGCGTTACCTGAACGTCAGTGTAAATCTCAACTGTGAGGAGATCGCAGAAACTCCGTGCCAGTGACCGAGATGAATGAGAAGTCCGACAACTTACATGCAGAGACAAAACGAACAATCTCAACACAACTAAGCCTATAGGCCTATGTTCTGACAACGCCGACTGAATCGAACGTAACGAGTTCAAAACTGTTCGCAGACACGCGATCACCCGCAGCGCTATAATACGTATACGCCTACCGTCCAATGCAGTTTTATCTGAAGACTGGCGACTAGTAGACTGACTAGGGGCCCCTTGAGCAGCAATATCTACCGCAGTCGAGCAAGCAGTGGCAGTGCCGGTGTTGTTGGTCAACAGCAGCTGCTGCAGGGCGTGCGTGCGAGTGTGCGTTTCTTCTCTGGTTACTGGTTGCTTCAACCAATAGCGACGTCGTCTTCGTCAGCCGTACACAGTGCTACTGTCGGATGCCGGCACGAGACCGACCGCGACTGATCGACGCCGTAATTTAGCCTCTGTCGCCTCGTCTTTGAATGATTCTGGCTATGGTGACATAGGCGCCACTATATACCGTGAGACGAGAAGGGACCATGTAACTTTTGCGACTTTCGGACCAGCAGTTTATCGCGGTCCCCTTTTCAACTTTTGGAAACAAACATTGTTAAAATCCCAAATTTTTTTTTCAATAATTGATGAACATCAACGCTACGAAAGGCGTTCTTTTGCTTTATGGTGCGTCGAAATGTGTTTGTACTTACAGCTTTACCTAGCTGGATAGGGGCAAATGAAAGAAAATGGTGTTAGAATTAAATAAAGAAGAAAATTGAAAAAAGCAAAAGGAAAGCAAAAAACACAAATAGAAGAGAAAAAGAAATTGGAGTTCACTCTGGTCAGTCATTTAGTCCTCTCCAACTTTCAGAACGCGGTTGGGCTAATGCATGGATTTTGAAACAAGTTTTTTTTTAATTTTGTCACCTGCACTTCTCTTGTGACGGCAACATACATGTACGTCCACATAGGCTAGTGGCTGTCAGCCAGAAAGCGAAAGCACGAACTATGTGTACTGCAAGTAAATCGGCCAAAAACGTGAAACGTAGAGTGCATGCAGTAGAGCGTCTTATTGAAGCGTCATTCTAAAGTCGAGTCTTAACTGCAGTGCCAGGCATAGGTTAGTAGCTATAATGGTTATTGGTTAGTTCGCGTTGTTTTTGCTCGTGCTTCACTGTTTGGTCTGCCTTGTTGTCTGTCACTGAATGTCGCTGTACCCGGAAACAGTGACCGTATATAAGCGCCTTCCATTATGACGACTATTCGCCGTCTACAGAAACCGATGACGACGGTCGGCGACGTACGCCAGAAACACTTAAAAAGCAATCGCTCATCGTGGACGCGTAATCGTCCGCTATAATTGCCACAGCGACGGCGAGACAGTTTTATGACGTCATTTGATTGACAAGCTGCTGTGACAGTCGTCAACATTGCATCAGCAGGACAGTCGGCCTGCGGCCTACAAGACGGTAGAGATGTTGAAAAAATGATACCTAAAAGATTTTGGCTGTCAGTCGACGGTAACGACAAGCTGTCCTTCATTGGTGCCATTTGCAAAAACTGACAGAAAAGAAATGTTATCCCGGGAGAAGAGAGTGAATATAAAAATTGCTAGGTAATGCAATGTAAGCCCTATATAGGCCTACGTCTCTAATCGCAAAATAGTTTGCACGCCTCTTCGTTACCGCATTCAGATCTTCTGCAAAGTATAAAGCATGTGTAAGTTAGTCGACGTTTTTACAAACTGGTATGTCTATGCTGCTGAACGCAGTAATTTATGCACTAACAGCCAGATCGTTTATAGATCACAGAGCTCGGTAGACTGTCGAACTATCAGTCACTGCACCAGTGTAATTATATGAGGCCGCATTCAGCGTCTTGTCCGTTCGTCCGTCCGGAACGAACTCGAAAAAAGACGTAAGAAAAAAATTCGCGTTAATGTTCCCGAGGGCAAAAGTGGCCAGCGTTCAAAAGCCCAAAGGTCAAATGTCAATATTACCGGACGTCGAAAACATCAAAGAGACTCGATCTTGTCTCGCGTAGTCACGGCTTGTTCGCTGATGCAATTTACTGTCAACTACTGATACGCTTGCTCGACCTCTAGAATCTAGACTGACGGTCGCATATTATGACGGGACTCCGCAGGGCGCCTACACTCGTTCTTGTTTCACGCAGACTTTGTATTCGCACACTACAGGACTTTGTAGTGATGGGTAAAACGGCGGAAGTTTTTTGACGGAGCGCATCGCACGCGGAGAGAATTAGAAAGTTGTTTCTGCCGCTGCCGCCGCTGTCTGTCTTGGTTCGACTCAGCCAACGCTGCACGGACAATAACCCCCCCCCCGCCACCTCAACGGACAAAACCTCTGCCAATCCTTTCTTTCTAGGGCAGAAGCTCCCCCCTCTCTCCTCAAGGAAAATACAACATGGTCCGAAATCCGGATACTTTATATAGGACTATGTTACACTTACAAAATATCACACTGAAACACATCGGTGCAATTAGCCAATCAGTCAATCAATCAGAGTTGTCTCAATAACAGAGCATATATTACATACTTTAACGTTAATAGCAAACGAAATAATAATAAGCTGATATAGACGGTGATACTTTCTGAAAATGCAGGTTATGAGACGTTCACAGAACAGCAGAAAATGTAGGCCCCAACAGTTAGATTTAGCTTACTGCCGAAACATTTATGTGCTATATCTTGGCATATTTATTTGGTATGGGGTATGTCGGGGATTTTTCAAGAAAGCTGTTATGATTTAAGAGAATTATGTTCCATGCAGTCGAAAGGGCTTATGTCCGTTACCCGCTTAGCATACCTTTTGAGGTTCGTTATCCATTGGTGCTTGAAGCTAGAGCGCTGGAGATATGTCGGTGATCAGTGATGCGCTACAGTCGTTCGTCAAGATTGTCTTACCGCAGAATCATCAACGCGACCCATCTCACCTACAGGAACTCACAATATACCACCACGCAGCCTTGTTAATGGCTCTCCAATAGTGATTAGTCGATACCGTGCTTTTATATGCACTTTATCGAAACAATGCATCGCAGAGGTTAAAACCAGTCTTCGTGCGATAAATGAACTTTTTTATGCGGGCGTCTGTCTTAAGTCTTAGGTCACTAAATGCTAAAACCTCAAGAAAATTACACAGTTGAAAAACTTATGGGCACAAAATTTACGTTAAAATATCTTATCTTAAAGATATCCAAACTTCGGGTGTGAATCGAGTAACCATTTTTACGCACGATAGCAGAATGCTTCGCGCGTCTTAGCCATGTCGTCTGTCTGTCCGTCCGTTCGTCCGTCCCTCTGTCACACGCTGCGATTGTATCAAAACGGTGCAAGCTAGGACCACGAAATCTTCACTGTGGCTGCAACAAGGTCTCTAGTTTATCGTGACAAAATTTCATGCCACTGTGTGCAGGGGTTCCCCTCGAACGAGGGCGTCAAAGAGGGGTACCCCCTAAAAGACGTTATTTTGCCGTTATTGGCTCGTATAGTGTGAAAATGGTTGCAGATAGGTACAGACATGCTGCCTATCATAACAAGACTGGTGACAGGCGTTTTAGATTTATTAACATCGATGATTTTGAACGACTTTAACCCCCCCCAAAAAGGATTTTTAGTGAATTTTTCGCAATTTTTGGATGCAGCGCACATTTCAACATTGAATTGCGACGAAATGGCTAGAGATAGACCAAGACAACCTCCAAATGAAAAGCATTAAACGTAAATTTTACCAGTCCAAGTCCCGACCCCCAGGTTCAAGGAGGCCGGCGCAGGCGGGCGTCAAAAACAGCTACCCCCTAAAAAGTGGTTATTTTACCGCGTGCGTATGATATTTTTAGCATAGAACGTACATTTTTTTAGAATCATAAGTTTCGATCTCTTAAATTCAGGAGTCTTCCGTACGGAGGCCTCAAATTTAAGTACCTACTCTTTCAAGATGCATTAATATTTTAGGCTTATTGCTGTAGGCCTATACACTGATTGCCAAAGTGGCAGGACCACTGCTATCGCGCGTCTCGTGAGCTTTGCTTAAATTACTTGTAGCTGTCTGTAACGGTTTGGTCTACAATTTGAAATGAAAAAATATTTACTGGATTTTGACTCAGAATTTTTTCTTTCCGTGGGAAGCCGGGGCACGTGTGTGAATATACACGGTTTTTTTTATTTTGTAGGCCTCTATTTTTACGCGCGAAAGCAGAATGCTTCGCGCGTCTTTGCCATCGTCTGGGCGTCTGTCCGTCCGTCTGTCTGTCACACTCGTGATCTGTATCAAAACGGTGCAAGCTAGGATTATGAAATCTTCACTGTGGGCTGCCCCAAGGTCTCTTGTATATCGTGACAAAATTTCGTGCGACTGGGTGCAAGGGTTCCCCTCGAACGAGGGCGTCGAAGAGGGGTACCCCTCTAAAAAGACGTCATTCTGCCGTTATTGGCTCGAATAATGTGAAAACGGTTGCAGATAGGTACATACATGCTGCTTATCATAACAAGCACTGGTGACAGGCTTTTTGGATTTATCAACATCGATGAC
>Ga0209367_1004219_pt1 | contig 19776 bp, 9 predicted proteins | sample WorMetLIZISLAND2_FD_187412 | JGI IMG/M metagenome (GOLD analysis project Ga0209367, IMG submission 187412) | Marine gutless worms symbiont microbial communities from Max Planck institute for Marine Microbiology, Germany - Olavius geniculatus... ...
AGCACATTGACACACAGTCAGTGTGATGCGGGCAATATCGCCTTTTGTAATTTTTGCTGTTTTCGATGTGCAAGTCCTTAAATGTTGTCGTTAACAAGTGTATAAACTGATGTTTTGTACATTTATATTTATAATGACAGCGGGCCTTATATAGCGCAAGCCTGTGCTCACTCATGCCATCATCATCACTGAGGTGGTGGCAATGGTAAATCAGGTGAATAAGACAATAACCAGCATTTTCCAACAACACCTAGCATTCTGTTCGCTCAATTTATTAAATGATAACAATACTGCAACGCAACTTGAACAAAAGTGACGTTATTAAGACCTGTATCAATTACAATCTTCGAAAAATCAGCTGAAGACATTTCAACATCTTCTGAGGGACAGAATTGTTTATAAACATTGCAGTAGTGATGAGTCAATATTAAATTTTCAATTTCGATACGACATCGACATAAAGATTATAGAGCGGGCGAAGCTGTTTGGCCAACATTTTGCTGAGAATTGCTGCGATTTCTTCAAACGAAGGTATTTTGACTTTCCGTGTGATGCTGGTTTTTAGTGAGTGCTGAGTGCTGACTGCTGAGTGATTGATTTTTCAAGGAAATTATCGCCTTATTATTACTTCCTTGCTTTCGTCATTCAAAACCGGAAGCTGCTGGGATCGATTGTTTGTTTATGATTTAATTTCTGTCAACATAATAAAATATTTGTAGTCTGGTAACGTTTCACGCCGTGCTGGTCGCACTTTTAACGTGCACAATGACCCGTAAGTATATTTTATGTCTTAATTACGTATTATGATCATGCTAGAATGCAGAATGACTCATTTGGTAATCTGGAGGGGGTTGGGTAGCATTTCGCCTAATCTTTTTTTTGATAGGCGGACTAACAACAACGACTAGCGGTCGTTTTTTGCCTCTTTGACAAGCTTTGTTTTGTCGTTCATCATCTTTTTCTGTACCATTTTTGGCCGACCGTATGGAACGCCGTTTTACTATTTAATCCAGAATTCATGATATGTACATATCATGAATTGCTGAATTCGTGATATAGAATTCAATTCGTGATATCAGGAATTGAATTTATGATATCATGAAATGAATTCGTGATGTCACAAATTCGAATTCGTGATATATGCATAATCAAGAATTCAATTCGCAGTGACTCTTCTTAATCAAATCAAAACTAGTTCAAAGTTCTAATCGAATTTTAATCAAAGTTTCTCAGCTTAAGCTATTCTAACATAAGTCAGCATGTAGGCCTACGTGATTGTCAAGATCGTTGTCCACTTGTCTGTAACAGTGTTCGATTTGCTGGGGGAGGAGGGTGGGGGTTTAACCCCCCACTGCATGAAGATGACCTCCCCACTAGAACTTATCTGGGGGATCGGCTTTGACCCCCAGAAGGGTTCCAGGAGCAACTGGACAAAATGTGGGGTATGAAAAAAATTAATTGTGACGCCGCCTTTATTCGTTCTTATTATATCAGTTGCACTAAATTTGGTCAGTTGATTCTCGGGAAAATCATCATTGCTAAACGTTTATAATTGCTCTTCACATTTGAAGTAAAGCTGTTGAAGCGTTAATTTGTTAACGCGTTAACACATTGCGTTAATTTTTAAAACTTTTTTTGCTGATATTGTAAGTGGACTACATCAAAAAAGTGTTAATGCGTTAAGTTAATGCGCTAATTCGACAGCTCTAATTTTAAGACTATGATGCTCCAAATTCGATTTCAGTTGGGACTCTGCAGTAGACCCAACTGGGGGAATGATTAGGCGAAATGAGAATAGCGAAATGCAATTAGGTGAAATGAGACAACACCGTGGAGAGGCGGCTGTATCCGCTGCCCCTCCCAGAAAACTGACACAAAATACAGCAGTGAGTGTAGAAGTAATACTCTGTACCTGTTTAGATGAAATTTAATAGGATTAAAATTTGTATCTTGTCCCAGCTGGTTGACGTACTGTTATCATCATAGATGTACTCTCGCCCTGTCCTCCAATAGACAGCATTATGAGATTGATAACTGTCTGGAGGAAAACGGAAGATTATTAGAACTGCCATTTTCGATACATATGCACAATAATAACCGGCAGTTCTTTCAATTTTAGGTTTCCGGCGTTTTTTGTGTTTCATAAAGGTTAAACTTCCTATAAAGGTTAAACTTTTTGTTCCATTATTATGTGTATGTGCAATTTTGCCTGCAAAGGCCATCCTTGAAATAACATATATTGTGTTGGGGGGGGATGTTAAACCTTACTCACTCACTCAGACGTACTCTCTCTGCAGCTGGGGATTACACACAAATTTTCTCCTTTCTTTTCTCCTTCCTTCCCTTTACGTCCCTTTCGTCCCCTTAGAACTAGGCCCCTGCAATCCAGGTAGGAAGTCTGGATGAGTGCTGTAAGCTCCGTCAGTGAGGTCTGGGACAGAACCCCAGCCAAAATCAAATTTGATGCACTTTAGCCTTAAAATATGCCATCTGTTGGGAACGATTTTAATGATTCTCCTTAGAATTAACTAATCAAATTTTGTGCAGTTTAGACTGTTAATATTGTTAAAGTGTGGATCACCAATTGTCTCCGTGCTTAGTGCTTGCATTGCACATTTGAATGCCCAGGTGGAAATCAGCGCGAACTTGCAAGACAGAAAAATTTGAAAAAGCAGGACCAGCAAACGAAGACTAAGAAAGCCGATGATAAAGACGGCAACAAGGGGATGCATTTACAGGAACGTCGGCAGAGGTATTTGCAATATACTGTTCATACGCATCGTTTCTTAAGACTGTTTAACAGAATTGACTAATCGATTCTATTTTTTGCAACATGACTCCAGAGTATCCATGTATATTCATTGATACTACTACAGTAATTACTTACTTTCTTATGTTCATTGACGTTGTGGCGGGGGCAGTGCAGGGGTAATTGTAGTCTTAAGTTCATGTCAGTTCAGTTCCGTCACTTAGTACAATTCTTAGATGCAATGGGACTAATTGGTAGTTCAGTTAATTCATTTGCTATAAACCAGGCTTTAGATGGCAACTCATTTGAATAGTCAGTCTCTTGTGCCAACAGGTAGTTACAACCAGTTATGTTGCTTTGCAAACCATAGATGTAAAAACGTTCCAGAAAAATTTTTTAAAAAACCGTTAAAAACATAAAAAACGTCGTGGAAAAAAACATTCAAAAACGTTGATAAAAAATGTTAGCCCTAATTTGTTCAACATCTTGCCTAAAACGTAATGATGTAAGTGCAATATAGCAAGAACTAGAGAAAGAGAATTTTACTTAATTTTTATTCAACTATGTGGTCATAAGACAAAGTGTCACTAGACTTAGTAAATAAACTACCACCACTATAGTTTATTAATTCGCTTCAGTGGCTAAGTGCTTCTCAACATTCTTGGTGGAAATTTCAAATTTCAACGAGCGTTTTTTTTATAAAAATAAGACGTTGAGAAAATATAAAAAAAACGTTAACAAACGTAAAAAATGTGGCAAGAATAAAAAAATGTTTTTTTTCATCTACGTTGCAAACCAGTACCAAGGATATGTGACGTGAGCATTCAGGGTTATGTATAATCAAATATATATAGTGTACTTTTGTTTTACAGAGATGCGGATCGCATGAGAGAGAAGCAGAAGGCAAGCACTGAGAAGAAATAACTACTTCACTTGGCTTTGCTATCCTAAGACATTATAGTTATGTGGTGATATTAATGATATTAATGACTGATTATGTTCAGGGTTACCAGAATACCACAACATGATCATATATTACCATGAGTGTTTCATTTATGACTCTCAGTCCAGTTTTGAAGACATACTCTATTTTTAAATATGAGCAGTTTTTATAAGCATTGTACGATTTTGTTGTATGTGAATTCTGAAAAGTATATTTTGTGAAGTTGGGGACTGCAACTTTTCCTTGTTGTCTTTTGTTGTCTGGTATCTCATGTTACAAGAACAAAGTACTGTAGTACTGCTCACAGTGTGCAAGCCGATCGTCAGTTTAATTTGGTAACATTAAGAATGTGTCAGCAGTGTCATCAATTAATTTGTACAGGGTTCCCAGTGGTCACGAAATAAAATTCAAGAACTTTTTCGGACTGTCGACATTAATTTTCAAGATCTAAATATTGACATCAGAATTAATCACTTAATGAATTATGGTTATACTGGTAACAACTTTAGAATGACAACACGAGTGAAAAAATTTTTTTTAAAGAAAATGTGAAATTGGACTGCTCAGTGCAAATATGCCTAATGTTTATAATTTCAGTAATCTTTTCCAGTTGTCCCTGAATAAATTCCACGACATAAGAGACCTAGAAACTTTAATTCAAAGACTTTCAAAGACCAACCCTGTTTTCAAGGACTTTTTCAAGACCTTCAATTTGGACAAGAAAATTCCAGGACTTTCAAAGGTGTGTGGGAACCCTATTTGTATGTGTATAAATGTGTCTTTTGTTATCATCAAGAAAGTTTCCTTCCTCCTTATTTTGCATTTCACTCAGAAACATACTAGTACCAGTAGTGAATTTTATACTGTGTGTACTCAGTATACTCAGATAAAGAAACTTGCGGTCAAATTCCAGTTTGTATTTGCACACAATCTTTTATAGCTGCATTTAAAAAAAATAAATTTCAAACATTGACCCTTTGTGTGGACATGTTGCAAAGTTGAAATTAAAGCATTTTTTCAGGACTTAGAAAGTACCCTGGGTTGCAATTTGCCAAACTTCCATATAACCCTTGTGAAAATAATCTACCACAACATTTCTGTTAAAAATGTACTGGTATTTGACTTACTAAAAATTGTCTTTATTTAAGCATTAGTGGAAGATCTTATGTACAGTAAAGTAATACATTTGTATCGTTGTCTAAAGAAAGTAAAGGGCAGTGAATTATTTTCCCCAAAGCATGGTATAGCTAGTGTTAGCATATGTATAACATATATTGTCTAAATTTGTATATTGCTCATTGTTAGGACTGGTAAGAGCATATCATGAGACGACATTCAATAGTTACCTCTGCTATATATGATTTCATACACTTCATGGAGAGTGTAATATACAAGTAGTGCACCAAAAAAGCTGATCAGTAATGTATAATGATTTCAAGGTTTAAACCATTTAGTTTGAAACAGGAACTTACAATTTTCCAACATAGAGCTACAAATTAACGATAGGAGAATATAGGTGCACAAAATTTAAATGTTGTACTACGTGGTATATCCCTGGAATGGGTGATTTCAGCCCCAAATTTTGTGTTCTTGAAAGCAAGCATTCCGACAATATGAAACTATGGACACCCTAAAATTCAGCCGGCTATTGCCCCCTCCCCCACTACAACTCCACTGAATATGACAGACTGATGCAGCCAATGATGACTTTACGTCCTTGAATTACATGACACACAGTTTGAGCGGACATTTCAGGTAACCAGTGCACCACCCACTGCACCAGTGCACTTGCCTAATGTAGTAAAAAAGCAGCAAATGCTATGGGCCCAACACCCCATCCTTTAGGGGCTCCAAGTCTTGAGATCATTTGTTCTATTAGCTATTAGCCCAGTATTTCTGTTATAAGTGCATACATAGGTTACTGAACAAACTTAACTTGCAGACTGCAGTGTCTTGCTGCAAATGCTAGCTAAGTTCAGCTCTGCTAACAAACGACGATGCGGACATTATGACGTCAAGTGTTCCCATGAGCTCCAGTGCAGAAACTGCAAGTTCGTACTCGGCAGTCAGCGTTGAGCGTATCTGAGCGAATATATCACGCAGCAACCGACTGCTCACAATCTTGTCTTCGTACAAGTCTGAAACATGTATTTGTGAACAGTACTAAAAATAAGAAAAGCAGCATAAGGCACGTAGGATGGAGAACTGTAGCATGAAATCTTAACCAATAAACATTGTTACTTGGCTAAAAACTAAACACAGGGTGACCACTTGTCTGGAAAACAGAGAAATGTCGAGAAATTTTACAGCTGTCAGTAAAATGTCAGGGTTTCAGTCAAAATTAGGAAAATGTCGGACAAAAAATCTTGTCAGAGAAAAAGGACCAAAAACTCTCCTAAAATTGCATCAACAGACTTTTTAATATCACTCACTTAGCACAAAGTACTTTGTGCCAACATTTTATGCTGTTCATTGCTGAATTTTGCTTACTTGTGTTTTAGTTTGTAATATTTACATGTGAGTTATATTTTAGAAAGTACTGCAGTACTAGGGTTAGGTTACCCTAGTTAAGTACAGTGTGCCAGTTAAAATGGTCAGGAGTGCCAGAAATCATCAGGGAAATGTCGGGGAATTTTATAGCATCTGGACAGTGGGCACCCAAAAACACTTACTCTACTGACATTGCGATTAACAGATATGGTCAAAACCAAGGTGGCCTAAACCATTCTTGGTGGAGATGAGTGCTAATTAGTATGGCTATCAGCAAAAAATGCGGATAATGTTACTGAGTGCCACAGCTGTATGTGCAGATGCAGTCAGTTCAACAGTTTGCAGGAAATCTGATGTTCGGCCAGACTAGACACAATCATCTAACTGCTAGTGTATATACACCGTGGGCCATAAAAAACGTGGCACTTTACTTTTCTCTATATCTTCGCCTATTATTGAGCGATTTTCAAAATTCTTTCACTGGCACACTCTGCAGACAATTTGCAATAATGTGGTTATTATATATTCCACCACACGGTAAATGTGTCTCTACATTACCTTGTAAAATATAAATGTAAGCAAAAACTAACAATCATAACAAAAATTTAGGTAAATAAAAAAAAAACTTCAAAACAACATCGTGATGAATGATCCATATGACACTAGACTGTGTTAGACTCACACAGTTTAGTGTCATACAGACCATTCAATGCAATGTTTGTCTGAAGTGTTTTTTTTCAATTTTACCAAAATGTTTGTTTGTCGTTATCGTTATATATTGTGACAGGACACCCCCGTTGGACTGTAAATAACAGACTATTAGATAAGCTGTTGCATTTTATTTTGTCTGATTTTAACTGTTTTATTATTTTATTCGCTGGACATTAACATTTATCTCTAGAAATTGGACATTTAAGCTGTAATAAGTTACTTTCAAAGTTGTCCTACCTGGTTTAATGAACTTTCAAAGTAGGACCATAATTCATTAGCTTTGAAAGTAGCTTTCCAAGTACTTTGAAAGCACACCCTATATAAACCCCAGCATTTAGGCAGTCTCTCTCTCTCGTCTGAGGTGTAGAGCGCGATTCGTGTTGTAGTGTTGGAAGGAGTACATCTGTTAGTGTGTAGAACGGGACGCATCATGTAGTCAGTCACTCGTCATGTATATGAAAAGACTGCTTATGCTGTAGTGTGGGATGAACTCATCTAGCTGTAGCAGCCAGTCTGAACGATTCTGTATGGAGAATGGACTAATTGCTATATTTACGTCTCTGTCAACTGTCACTACGTTTGACGTTTGAAGAAAATATTCAGAAAGTATGTTCTATTGACACCAAAAAAATATCCGCATCTTCAGTTCACGATAACTTATGCCAAGTCATCAAATGAACAATGAAACCCACGATCCTGGAATAAATGGATGATGGATTATCAGGAACATCATCAACAATTAAGCAGTTTCTGCTTCTCCGCCATGCCAGAAAGCCTACCTCCCGGGGTGCACGACATCACTCCGACAGATGGCACGGCGGATGTCTTCACAATACGCATATTTCATTGATATTTCATAAGGTAGTGTAGAAGCATTTACGGTGTGGAGGGATATGTAATATTCACGTTATTGCAAATTGTCCGCAGAGTGCGCCAGTGAAAGAATTTTGAAAATCTATTAATAATTGGTAAAGATATGGACAGAAGTAAAGTGCCACATTTTTTTGTCCAACCATGTATGTTAGCCAAGGGTACCACAAAGGTCACGAAAAAAACTATGGAAATTGTTGCATCAGTATGCCAAACAAACCATATAACCTGGATAACATAGTTACAGCAATGTCTGCGTAAGGCAGTACAATTAGCTAAAACAGAAAGCAGTGAACTACCTAACATCATCTGCACTACATCCAGCACAGTTGCCACGTATCGCTGATCACACAGATTCCTGCAGAAAACAGTCACTACAACATACACTGAATAGTCTTTTAGAACATACGAGTACACGTTTACAATACACAGTTGTCCGAATAATACGACACTTTTACGATTCTCTGTGTGTATATCTGTATAAGGATCAAACAAAATAATGAGTGCAACTGTCGACATTAGATGTCTACTAGAAAACTACGTTGGCCGGTGCCGACACACAGCGCAGCCAATCGGAACGTTCATGTCAATTTCGGTTTTTATGCCTCCGACAACATAGTGGCGGGAAGCATTATGTTTCCAGAGTGTTCAAGCATATGCCATCCGTGCGTGCGAGCCCTGAACAAACATTGTCAGCAAGATGTCTTGGGTAATTGTTGATCGAATTTGACCAAACTTCCACCACTAATGGACTTCTAGGTAAGGATGAACACATCAAATATTGGGGTTAAAGGGTCAAGGTCACAGTGGGGTCAAATATGGCCCAAAATGCACTTTTTGCCTTGTTAGTACGATATTTTGAGTGTTAGCTTCTTGTCACACGTTGGCGAAGGCACAATAGTTGACAAAGTTGTAGCGACCACCTAGTTCTATGCTTTTCTTGAGTTGGAGGCTTGTACCAGATGGATGGGTAAGATGCATGGTGCAGCTTATTAGCTAACATAACACCAGATCACATATGAAGCAATAGAGAATTAAATGTAAAAGAAATAACAAGAAACAGAACTGAGAACATACTTCATCAGAAATTTCAGTATTGTGCAAACTGATTTTTCATCACGGCCAGCGAGTGAAGACTTCAAAGCTTGTCTCCGTATGAGTTCTTGTATAACGCTGATTGTAACTTCCGGTGATTTGGTGCGCACATTCAGCTGCCACAACAGTCATTAGTTAGCAAATTTGGATATTGCAATGATCAATATCTATCACAAAATGACAAATTACAAAAGTAAAAGGAGACTAATTCTTCACAAGAAATCCCTACTGAGTTGATAGATGCCATAAAGAAGTCATAAATACTCCTTGGTCCTTCCACTCTGCAGTTAACATTTCTGCTACCGCAGATGGCAATCAATTTTAGCAAGCAAAAAGGTCTTCAACAATTTCCACAAGAAATCTGAGCTAATGCTCACGAGACGCGCGAAAGCCTATAGCACTTCCGGTTCAGTAGTTTAGCTGTTTAACAGACAGCTTAACTGGATAACTGTGGAAAAAGTAGACCATACAGCTAAATTCTACTAAACTTTCTAGCCATTATTTCAACCATTACACTTGTGTAAAAAAAAACAATAAGTTCAGTTTAGTTTTAAAAAGACATAACCATTCGTAATAATGAATTCTAATTCCGTGTAGTCTGTTACTGCACAACAGTTGTGAGCAAGTTGTTGACTGACAAGCTCAGAGACATGACATTGGTGAAATCCAATAATGGGGGCGGTGGAAAGGGGAGGGGGTAAAAGTATACATTTATTTATGTACTAGTCTGACCTACAAATTCATTACTACCAGGAATAAAAACAAACATCCTTAGAAAAAAAACTCATACGATGTGCCTACAAGTCTTCCACTTTTGAAATGAAAACATGTTTTTTTTGAAAACTGAACCAAATCTGAAAAATCCATTCTGCAATCTGCACTCTATATAATGAACTATGCTGACTGGTACAGTTACACCTTACATTTGAGTGCCGAGCATGTATTTAATACTGTTTCAACGATTCCAAAAATAACATACCTGGAGCCTGCCTAACCTGGACGTATTCCAAAAATGGCTGATTAAACAAAACAAAAAGCATTAGCAGCAGTATTACTAATAGTAGTACTGCTTGAAATTTACCATCATAGCAGCATCCAGAGCCTTGCTGTATTCAAATCGCCGAAAGAAATGATCATATCGCGCTAGTTTCTGCTTACGCTTGTGTTCAATCACGCTGTCCTCCTGCATCCAGTGTTATATCAAGATGTCAAGATCAGTTTCACGCATAGAGACGATATAGAGATTACAAAATTAAAGCAACATCATGCACTTAGGTAATAAAACAAGTAATTTGAGCAAAGCTCATGAAACGCATGACAGCCTTAGCAGTTCCTGTTCGCAGATTGTCTTGGTCCACTTCCAGCCATTTCGTTGCAATTCACCTTTAAGTCTACACTGCAACCGAAAATCGCAACAAAACACTAAAACTCCCTATTTTGGGGGTTCAAGGTCATTCAAGGTCATCGGTGTTGATAAAACTAAAAATCCCATGACCAGTGCTTGTTATGATAAGCAACATGTGTGTACCTATCTGCAACCGTTATCACAACAGAAGAGCCAATGGCATCATAATAACGTCTTTTAGAGGGGGGTACCACTCTTTGATTCCCTCGTTCGAGGGGAACCTTTTCACCCAGGGGTATAAAATTTTGTCATGATAAACTAGAGTCTTTGGGGGCAGCCAACAGTGAAGATTTGGTGATCTTAGCTTGCACCGTTTTGACACAATACAGTATTGTGACGGACAGACTGACGGACGGACGGACAGATGCCCAGGCCATAGCTAAGATGCGCGAAGCATTCTGCTGTTGCGTGTAAAAATGGGAGATTATTTCTTGGGCAATGATAAACTAGACGTGGTGGAGGAAGAGAGACTTAGAAGTGACAATTCCACTAAAGTCTGAAGCGCAGCATGCTAAGGCTGTAACTTCAGTTAATGTAATGTTAGGTATGATACAGAGGACATTTATATAAAAGAGGAGTTACATTACCAATGTATAACTCTCTTCTTAGGCCTAAATTACAGTACCATATTCATTTCACGTATGGTCACATCATTAAAAGAAGGACATCTTTTACTGAAAATGACACAGCGCTTACTCATGACTAAATAACCCCAAATTTCAGCGACACATTCACAAAACAGAAACTCATCTGCAGAATGCAAATTATCCGAGTACGTACAACGACACGAAGATGGTACCAAAAACAGCTACTAGCTATTCTTTCATCCATATCCAAATATATGCATCAAATAAGTAACTTACCTTTGACGCCTTATACAAGTACAGCTGTGTGTCAAATTTAAATCTGCGTTTCATGGCATGTTTCCGGCGTTTCGTCTTCTCTTCTATCTCAGCAGCTAGTTGCTTGTCATCTTTGCGGCGTTGCATTGAGAGCAATCCATCAGCCATCCCCACAGCCACTAGGCTATCATCAGGCTACAATTCAAACAATGCCAAGTTCATTGGTCATTCAACTGGGAAACGATAGAGAAACTGCCTTCGCATGGTTCCTACAGATTTTCTGTAGCAAAATTCCGACTTTTCTGGTCATGGAATGACAATATCCCTGACATTATCGAAACAATAACCCTATCGCACAAATGTCATAAATGGTATTAAGTAATAAAACAGTATTAATAGAGCAATATGCAAATGACAGAGGCCCTGGTTGGGGGGTCAGAGGGGCAAAGCCCCCTGAAGCTGAAACACGTCTAGCTTTTGGACGTTCAATGGAAGCCGCAAATTTGCCTGCTTTTTAAAATTTGGAGATGTAAAAAAATTACAGTTATCTGCAGTCTGCATGATCCCAGATCATTTTCCCTGACTTTTCGAAAATAATATTTTTTCCCTGACATTTCCCTGACAACACAAATTCCCTGACATTTTCCAGTTTTCCCTGACCTGTATAAACCCTGCCTGGTAACTAGGGGGCCGTATCTACACCATATAAACACTGGAGAAAATGCTCCATGGCAAATGCTGGGGAAGTGTTTCAGTCGTTTGAAGAACAAAGTTGATATATTACACACACTGCAACAATTAGCTTGGCTACTACAGACCTGTGGCCTGCTGGCACAATGATCAGGACTTTGGATCGACTTGTAGTCGAGTTGCAATCAAGTGGTTATTACTTGGATGGATAAGTGTCTACTGACAGATATGGTAAAGTAAACCATCCCGATGTATTATCAACTACCACCAGGGTCAACTCAGCCTTCCGTTCTTCCGGCAGGTGATGCTAGAGCTCTGAGGCTCTGAAATGGGTTATCATTAGGAGCTATAGACAACCTTTGAGCTTTTCAATTTTTTTAACAGGATCACAGTGGGATAATCTCAGAATATCAAATGCACAGTTACACACAGTCCATGCATGAAGTCATACAAATGTGACTGATTAGATCAAAAACTGGCATAACTAGAAGGTGCTCGTGAGACTGCATATCTCCGCTAAGTGAAGTGATGTAAACACAAAGAAAGGGGAGACAAAAGAAAGAGCCACTTTGCTGCAGGGGAGGGAAGTTAATGTAATAGCCAGCGTTGCTGCTTGCACTGTTATCGTGTACACAGACACACACATACACGGACACAATGACGGACAAAATGACCAATCATATAATCTCCTCTAGTGTTCACTAAGTTCACACTTGGCAGAGATAATTATCAGATATCAACACGGATCGTGCACTTACCGACACTGCAATGCTGAGTATGGCTGACGGATAGTCCAGTGAGTGAACAACCTGATATGTATTCACGTCGTGAAACTTCACATGTCTAAACATTAAGTTCACAAACACTGAAGCAACTACTTTCCACTTTCAGTAGGTAAACAGTGATCATCAACTACTGAGTTCTGCATGAACTGACCAAAATTTCACATCACTCATCAGCATTGAGTTGACACCGAAGTTGGCACTGAAGATTTGTATACATTTCCATTCCATAATGCAAATCATCAGTGTCGATAAATACAAATCAGCTAAATGCCACTTTATAAAACATATCTGGCAACCAAAGCATGTAAAATGTTCCAGAGCAATGTATGCTACAAAGTTTATAAACAACTACTACTAGAGTTGAAAATAGTGCAGCTATTCTTTGGGCACATTATCACAGCATTACAAAACTGGCAGAAGCGTTGCAATAATTCACTTTCATAAAAAAGAATACCGTAACCAGTCACTAACCGGTCCAGCGAAGCTGATACGAGGCGTTTATAATTCATGCAGAAGCAAAGAGATGTTACAGTCTTGTGATGACTGTTTAAAGCCATCAGCAGTCGTCCACCGGACAAAACGTCCCAGATTTTAATAAAATTGTCACCTACAATGCAAATACTGTATAATGCTACAAATATTGTAAACATACTGTACACAATTTATAAAGCAAACACTACTGTTTATGACTTGTGCGATAGCAACACTGCATAAAATACGTGCCTTGAAAGTGGAAGAGAGGAAATTTTGATCACCCACAGCCTTGACATTTTTCAATCAATTGTGCTAAACTGCAAAACTAACACATCCAGGAAATGAGGACACCAACCCACATGCAAAGTCTGGTCAAAACAGACAACAGTAGAGAATTGAACGAAAAATGCCATTTTTTTGCAATTATTTGGACACTGTACCTAATAAAGTTCACTGAAATGTTGAGTTGGTATTAGTTTGTTACTGAAGTAGACAAGTGCAAACATTGCAGGAAATAGCAATCTAGACTTTACCTGCAGAGGCAACGATTCCACCACCAGGAAACATAACCACACTCTCCACTGGAGAACCATGATCAATCTTGAGAACAGATGAATTGCATCGTGTGTCAAACAAACAAACCATGTGATCATACGAACCTAAGCGACATGTAACTGTGTTATTAGACAAGCTAACTAACATCAACAAATCCAATTACTGTTACACTGAACATAATTAGAAAACTTTAACAAGCTCCGTTTTCTTAGAGATTAACTAACAATAGACACTAGACACCACTGTTGTTATATAGTGTGGCTCGGTAGTCTAACGATAATGTGTCGGACTTGTAATCCTGAGGTAACTCAGAGGCACAGGTTCGACTCCACACCAGGACACTGCCGGGTAACGACCTTAGGCAAGTTGTTCACACATATGTGCCTCTGTCATCAAGCAGTATAATTTGGTACCGGCTTCACCGCTGGGACGTAAACAGGCACACCGTGCGATACACTGGCCCCGTATCCGTGGTCTCGCAGTGTAAAAACTGGTGTCTGGCTGAAGGCCTTAGGAAACAGAGATCAGTGATGCCATATGGGCCATAAGGCTTCGGAAGGACTTTACATTTTTTACGTTGTTATATCATTGATAATTAGCTAAACAATCTTACACAAAAAATAACAATATTTTAAAACATTCCACAACAGATGTCAGCCTGACTAGAGGGTACAATAATCTAAATTACAACAGTGTATATTTTAGAAACAATTCGTTTCAACCATCAGCCAATGTTTTCAACAACAGTAAAATAGCTGTCGGTAGTGGCGGCAGCAGCAGCAGCAGCAGCAGCAGCAGGACAGTATAACAGTCAGAGAAAAGATCCAGGCACGACATTCAGTTCAAATGCCAGTCCTTTCCAAGACAACCGTGAATTAGCAAGTAATACAAAAAGCTATTTACTTTACTAGATGAGTCAGACCTCAGAATATGCAGAACTCACCAGTCACAAGAATATCACTGCTTGTCACACTTGCTGTGCCACATCGAACGTAGTCCTGGGTTGTAACATACAAATCATTTGCTACACCCGTTATGTGGTGAGCCAAACAAAAAAACGCATTTCTGTCCATACCTTTGCCATACACTGACCGATTTTAGCATCTAATTTTTAGACTCTTAATGTACTAGTAGCTGTGCAGAGAAACCATAAAGGGTGCGGCAAAAAAGTATCATCTAAAGCTGCTTGCCATTTTCTCAGCAACTGCTTGGAATTTTAATGCAAAATTTTACACACTCATTACCAGTTCTCACCTACATAAAAAAGCTAAGCAGCATGAATTTTATTGTAATAAAACACTGTGATTTTGCACATTCAAAAACCTAGTGGTAAAATGAGTAATGTGTATTGAAAACAACTGGGTCCATCTTGTTGCTAGCGACATCAAAGCGAAATAAACTTTATAAGCAAAGTGCCAAAGTCTGTACCGGTACGGTGTTTTCTAATTTTTACGAAGTTTCGATCGTATCTATTGACACCTTCTCACCAAAACTGAAAGCCATAGCTAAACTGAAACAGGCACTGCACATGATCTGGGCAACTTGCCATCAATAAGGCTGTTAAAAAGCTCACTAGAAGATTAAATGCATGTGTGAAAGCTGGTGGTGGACACTTTCACTCACTGCCAAGTTGTTTATTCAGCTGTTCGAATGACAGTGTGTTTTTCTGCAGCGAAAACATGGTGCCCCTTTCGTTCTCCCCATGTACTGCTGCATGTAAATGTGAAAAATGGCAAAGCAGCTGCAAAAAATATAACTGAATGCTCTTTAACACTTATGTGTAAGTATAAATAAGTTAGAATCACATGAAATTTCGCTCAAAATTCTCAGTAATTGCTGAGAAAATGACAAACAAATTGTGGGATACTTTATTGCCACACACTGCATATCTCACTAATTATACGGGTAACAGACTGTGATACAATTTTATTGCACTAATGTGCCAGTTTGCAACTGACTACTGCTAAAAGTCTGTATATTGCAATATTTTATTATTATGCAGCCATTCTTTTATGCATCTTGTCCAATCAGCTGACCCATAAGAACATTTTATATAAAAACAAATTTTTTTTTAAAAACAAAAATTAGTGCGATCATTTCTCAGTGCAGACATAATTGGTCTGCTATTTTTTTTAGTTCAGGCTGTCAAACATTTAAAAAATGCAAATTAGTGCATATCTTGCAGGAATTTTCATTAGCAGTTATACATAGGATGTTTAGTATAAAAAGATTTCCAACCCTACTGTACATTCAGACAGACGTAACAGATTTGCCACTCTCACATCGTGTGATGTATTATCAATGCATCATCTGTAAAGTGCCAACATACACGTTTATATTTACTGGAATAAAGTAGCAAACTATCTTAAGGATCACAATGATCACCTGATGATCCGAGAAGCAGTGCAATTCAGATTCTGTTGCTGCATCCCACAAACGAACAGTTTTGTCATCTGATCCAGAAAACAAGTGAATTCCACTGCTGGAAAAACGTGCCAAGTGGACAGCACTGTATAAAAAAAACATCTAGTTTACAGTATGTGAACCAACATTAGGTAGTCACATGTTAGTTATTATGCAAAACACTGTAGCAGCTATGCCAAAAATATACAAGCTTTGTCTTACGTCTGTAGCGATAGACATTTCGGTTCTTGTAGTTTTGAAGTAGCCAGCACTCTTACAATTTGCAATACCCTTCATTGGATATTCTCAAGTGTGCCTCCATATGCTGTTAAAATAGCTTTTAGGCCATATTAGTAACATGCTACACCCCTCATGCTTCAGATTCATGCTTTTCACTGATATTTACTAACTTACTTACTTTGATTTGCAACTGCCTGAAGTCAACAGGCAAAAGACATAGTTACGCAGTGTGTCCTTTAAATTTACGCTTCAGCTCCAATTTCATCGGTGTTACATCAAAGAGCTGTACAATGGGCTCGTCGCCGCCGGCAACCAGAAGCTGGCCATCCGCTCGGAAGCTGCCACTGTAAGCATTCTGCCTGAAGTGCCGGAATGTCTTCAGTGTCTGAACAGTTCGGTGATCAAACACTTCGACCTACAACAGAAAATTTGCAGAAATAATGGGAATAACACTCTAAACAATGCTGTTTAAATAAATAAAATAACCACAAAAATACAACATAACCCAGATAATGTCACTAAATGTAACTATGTTCAGTACGTTTCTTTAGAAATGTAAAATTTGTACAAAAAATAAAAATATTTGCACTAAGCAAAAATCATACCTTGGCACAACTTGTTACGGCAAAGTTGTAGGGACTAGTAGGAAAAAATTCAATGTATGTGATTGCTCCATGCTCTTTCCTTGTTACAGGAAACTACAACAAAAAACATTCGAAAACTAAGTCTGCCACTGTTACTGCAAAACTACACTGCAAGCAATCTGACAGTCTTACTATAAAATGCTTTCCATAACTGTGTATAACTGGTAACTCATTCACTCGGTTATTCACAACTACTTGCCATACTGCCACAGAAACAAATAATGCAAATGAAATCACATGTACAAACATGTGAACTATATACAATAAAAAAATTGAAATTAAGCTCAAATGAATATTCATGATAAATCAGTGTTGGATCCAACATACTTAAAAAGAACTTAGCTTGTACATCCTATGACAAAAATGAGTTTGTCAGCAATTCGAGTTCCAATATTCAGAACTAAAAGTACGTTGAGAGCTATCACAAAACTTTTCCACCCAAATCCTAGTTATCCCTAACCCTAAGCCTAATTCTAGCCATATCTGAAACCTTTACCCTAACCCTAGTCTCGCATATATGCTGTGTCCTCCGTACTATGCATAGCACAGTATTTAGCACAATATTTTGTCTTCTCCTCTTCTTCTTTTAAAGGTACGTGGACGCCAAAATTGACATATACATTTTATCCATTTTCCTGAAAGTGCAGAATTTTCTGATAACTTTGACAGTAATATCGGCGCCCAGTGTTTTGTTAACACGGAAAAATTTATCTCTGAAGTCGACGATCTACGAAAACGACGTAGAAAACACGCAACGCGCGCCATGACGGTCTGCGATGACGTCATGAGTTTAGCTTATAGACGTCATGAATTAATATTCATGACGTCTATAGGCTATGGCCTGGCCTAGAACGATTACGTCATCGGCTAGGCCATTAATATTCATGATCTATATGGACTAGGGTCATGACGTCACCGCAGGCACTGACAGATTAGAATATTTTGAATAACGTAACGTAGTGCCGCATTTCGTTTGAAATCACGCATTAATTTCATATATTTATGAAGCTCAAATCAACATATTATATATGCGAGGTTAAATATCTAATTTAAATCTACAGAAATTGCCCGAGTGAGTTTGACCGTGGCCATGGACCTTTAACCATTCCCTAACCGGAAGCCTGAATCGCTATTTCAAACTTTATGGCGAGGAACTTTTGCTATAGCACCAACAACTTCCCTGAGTGCATGCGTGCAGTCTGTTGCACACTCATAGCAAATAACATCTGCTTTCTTGCTGACTGCGTTCTGTAATAGTAACAATAATAATAATAACAGTAATAATAACTGAGTGCTCTGTGTTATTCTCCATCCATGGCAGACGGAAAAGTAAGCAAACGTGAGGCTATTTTCCATCCGCCACGAACGGAATAGAAGAGCATGCAAACGCTATTTTCCGTCCGTGCAGATGAAAAAATAAGCAAGCCTGAGGCTATTTTCGGTTCGCCACTAACTAAAAAGTAGACTATATGACGTTATTTTCCTTCCACCATGGACGTATGAAGATTGTAACTGATGGAAAATAACCGCTTAATTTTTTGGTATAATACACAGCCTTACGCATGCATTTAAGTAGTCTGCCGTTACGTATGAGACTATATACTAAAAAATCTGTACCAAATGGCTTTTTGATTATATTAAACAATTCTTGTTGTGTTGCATTTTTAGTGTACTGCATTGCATCAATTGCTGGATGTAAATAAACCATGTCTGTGAAGTTAGCATTGCTGTAGTGTCTGTAAAACGTTTGACGCTGTCAGCGTTAATGGCAGCAAAAGGGTGCATGAGTAGAGCAAAAAAAATAACAGAAATCACAAATAATTAACACAATTAAGCACCGATAGTCAATGACAAAGAATGAGACAACAACATTTATAAAATTACAACAATACAATAAGTCTGTGTATTATACCAAGAAATTATGTGTCATTTTCCATCAGTCAAAATCTTCAGACGTCCATGGTATATGAAAAATGACGTCATATAGTCTCCTTTTTAGTTAGTGGCGGACGGAAAATAGCCTCACGTTTGCCTAGTCTTCCATCCCAGTGGACGGAAAATAGCGCTTGGAGCAGATTTCCGTCCGCACGGACGAAAAACAGCGTCCGCATGCTCTTTTTCCGTAAGTGGCGAAAGGAAAATAGCCTCAAATTTGCTTACTTTTCCGTCCACCGCGGACGGAAAATAACATCGATGTAACCGAGCCGGTAAGGAAACAAACCTCGAGATTTTTCCAGTACAGAAAATCCACAGTTCGTTTCTCAGGAGCTCGTTGATACACGTACGTTTGAGTTGGCTGAAACGACTCCATGGATATATAAACTAAATGCTACCATTACTTATTCTGAGACGAATATACAAACTCGTTTGTCACATGTTTATCTTGTTTATGTTTACCGTAGAATACTTAACACAATGTGCACATACACTGTTAAAAAGCAAATGAATAAGTAAATAACTAGCGTAGTGTCAAATAAGTAAGTTAGTAGGTAATCCTTTATTTCTCAACAGTCAAACCAACGACGTTACATCTAACGTCTTTGAGTCAAACCGACTGGGACGTCATTGCCTCATTGGCGAAAACAGAAAAGTACAACACCCAAATTGCAAAGACGTTGGGTTTGGCCAGCGGTGATGCCCCAGTCCCAGATGCCCCACTGGAAAATGTGGAGAAATTCACCTACCTGGGAAGCAACATGACATATGACCTGGACTGTTCAAAGGAAATAGCAGTCAGAATGGCAAAGGCAATAACAAACCTGAAGGCCTTGGACAAGATTTGGAAAAGTAAGGCGATCACTCTGGAAACAAAGCTCAGCATCCTGAAGACATGTGTGTTCAGTACAATGCTGTACGGTTGTGAAACATGGACAGTTACAA
>Ga0209367_1004220_pt1 | contig 19774 bp, 12 predicted proteins | sample WorMetLIZISLAND2_FD_187412 | JGI IMG/M metagenome (GOLD analysis project Ga0209367, IMG submission 187412) | Marine gutless worms symbiont microbial communities from Max Planck institute for Marine Microbiology, Germany - Olavius geniculatus... ...
GATATTATTCAACAGCACATTGACAGTTAGACGATGTGATGGTGAGTGATATCACCTTTTTATGATTTTTGCTGTTTTCGATGTGTCACTCATTGCATGTCGCCGTTAACAAGTGTATAAACTGATGTTTTGTACATTTATTTATGTAATTGTTGGCAGGAATTGGCTTAGACTCATCTGTTGTACCTCTTCGCTATGGCAATCTGTCTCTTATACAAACCACAGATTTCTTCTATCCATTGGTAGACAGCCCATACATTATGGTATGTATAATGTTGTGTTGTTTATGTTACGTGCATAATCTCTTAAGAACATTAACTATAAATTATGTATTTATTATGCAAAATATGCACAATAAATCATGTATTCATTCATTTTTGTATTTATTTTTTTGGACTATGTTATATTCTGATGAATAGTAGGTTTATATTGGATGGTGTTATATTGTGATATACCAGGTATGCTAAAGATCAATAATAGGAAATGTGTAAGTCAGTACTGCTGGTCATGCAAACATGGTTCTTATTTTTCACTTTTTACATACTAGGGATGTTGAAGTTTGGATGAAATGTATTGGTTGCTATGCAGCATTTGAGATTAAACCTTTATTGTCATTGTAGGGTAAAATAACGTGTGCCAATGTGCTGAGTGATCTGTATGCATTGGGAGTCGTCAGCTGTGATAATATGTTGATGTTACTTGGAGTCAGCCAGAAACTGACAGAACGCGATCGAGACATCGTTATTCCGCTACTTATGCAGGGATTTAAGGTTAGATATTAAGCTGATTTAATATTGCATGCTTCAGGCAGCTTACTGTAAATTTTCCAGTTTTGATCATCTAGATTTTCACCAAACTTTTGTTAGTTGTGCATCTTAGGACTTGTGGATCGAAAGGTTAAGTCACAGCGTGATCAAATATGCTGTTGGTATGTAGATGAATGCCCAGCATACCTGAAGTGAGTGTGCTTCTGAACAAAAATTAAGTGCATGTATTTTAGTGCATTATTGTTACACAGGTATGTCGTGTTCATGCTCATATACGAGGTGCGTTCAATAAGTTCCATTACTGTTCTTGTCAGTAAGCACACTGCAACTTCTTTCTTCTTTGTTCTACATCGCAGTGGTGCTGTCAACGTCAATCCCAGTGCAGACGACACGCCACTCGTCACGTGATGCTATGGCTTGCGACAAGTTAGTCGACTGATTGTAGACTGGAGTCCCGCAGCAGGGTTTTGATGTAGCTCATGCGAGTATAACCACCGGGCCGAAAAGTTCCAGACGGTTCGAAAAACAGAATGGAGTGAACCGGTTCATCTTCTCCTCTGTAGCAATGTCCTGCGAACTATAGACATTTATAGCGAAGTGATAAACTGATTGGTGGCAAGGATTCATACAGCGTAACGTTGGGACCATGGTCTTTGTATGAAATATCGAGAGCTTTGCGGAACAGGCAAGTATAGGTCCCATCGAGTGAGTGTTCTTGTGCAGTTGTTAGAGACAAGCACTGACTACTGTAGTATGGCTTTGACAGTGGTTTAAAAACACAAAGTTTGAGTTCATGACTAATCTGTAGTGCCTTCCAAATTCTTGAAAGCTTGTTCACACAGTGACAGTTAAAAACCAAAACTATTATGAAGTTGTACGGCCACTGTTATAGATCACTTACTGTGGTTTCATTTATGATGTCACGCTGTGACATCATTATTATTAAGATATAAATGATGGGCATTTTCGTTTGGCATACTCAGAGAATAGTCATAAAATTTTCTGGTCGCAGAAGGCGTAGAAAGTACTGAAATTTATTGTAGGTAAGATTATCTGTAGTGATCGGCAGTGACACTTTTATCACGTTTGAAAGTATTTGAATTGTTTGCCCACATTTGCAGCGGTCATCATTCATCAGTCAGTGATGATATCAGTGTTGGAGCACTGCAGCAAAAACAGTTAGCTGCAGACAAAGCAGTTTTTTGGTTTACTTGGAGAGTTGTTCTTTCAGACTTTTTGCTTGAAAGACATACTGTGAATAAAGAATGTTACTGTGCATTATTCCAATTGATTACGACCAGCAATTCGTGGCAATTGACCAGGTTTGCAGCAAAAAGGTGTCATTCTTTAAAATGGCAGTGCCCACCATGCAATGTGCCCATTAGACAGATAAGAAAATTGAAGAGATGGGCTGGGAACTGCTACAGCATTTGCTATACAGCCCAGACTTAGCTGCAAGTGATTTTAATTTGTTTGGACTACAGAACAAATCACTCTGAGAAATTAAGTTCAAGAACGATGAAGATGTTCTACAGCATTGTGTCTGGAAATTTTTACAGGTGCCAACAGTAACTTAATGATGTGGGTTCCATCCGACTTGTAGAACAATGGGAACGCTGCATTGAAGCGCAGGGAGAATGTGTTGAAAAAGTAACATAACTGTCAAAAATGTGCAATTTACTGTCATTGTATTAAGGATGTAGTTTTGTTTGGAATTTATTGAATGCCCCTTATAAAACCAGTATGTGGTATACACTTGTCACTCGTGTTGTGATCTTATTTTCTTTCTTGTTATTCAGTTTATTCCAGATTGGCTTGAGCCTGTAGCTATAGATTTGTATACTAATTGCAGGATTTGGCAGAGGAGGCAGGTACAGTTGTGACTGGTGGTCAAACAGTTGTCAATCCATGGATGACAATTGGTGGTGTTGCAACTTCGGTCTGCGGATCCAGCGAATTTGTCATGTCTGTTTGAAAGTTTTTGTTATTTATTTTCTGCTTCTTAAAGATCTCCCAATTGCATTAGTTTATATTTCTGAATCAGTTTGAAAGTTTTGTCACTTGTTAGTCTGCCCGGAGACGATAGTTTTTGGGAGGACTTAAGTTTTACCTCAGATGTTTTTTTTATTTTTTTGTTTATTTTCAACGCGAGATATCCGAGATGCGTGGGCCGACCGGCGTGAAATTCTGCACGGTGGTCAGTACTAGGCCCAATTGCGTAATGCCGGTCCAAAATTTTGGGGGCACACCCAAAAAAAATTTCAGGGGCCAAAAACATGCAAAATTTGGCCTGATTTTGGACGACTTTGAAGTTCGGCGGCGAATGTCTCTGAAACGGATGAAGATATTCAAAATCGGATGAATATTTTATCTACTGCGATTCCTACTGCGTTAGGCAAAACAAGTCTGGTGAAGTTTGGTTCAGTAACCTTGGAGATCTCAATGTGAAATCGTACCCACCCAAAGCGCCTTTTTAGAAGACCATATTTCGGCCCTTAGGGGGTGCTGCACCCCCAAATTTTTACACATGCTAGAGAATGACCAAGTCTTACTAGCACACCCCGCACCCGGAACGTAGGCCCCCTCACAATTTTTTCAAAAGGTGGTCAAAAATTGGCTTAAAATGTAGCATTTTAGCCGCGAGAACTTTGGAGCCAAAGGGAGTAGCTTCATGAAACATTGCCACGTGACGTGCTGCTAGAGGGGGGTGATAACGCGAGTACAACTTTTAGGGGGCACCGCTCCCTTAAAATTTGGGAGGGCAAAAAACGTCCAAAATTTAGTACGTTTTACAACAAATTTTGAGTTTGACCGCAAATATCTCTGGGACTGGATAGAGATATCGACAAGCGGTAAACGGCATTATCAAATACAGTTAATTCCACGTTGAACAAAAGAAAGAAGGTAAAGTTTAGTCCACCAACACCAGAGATTACACGCCTAATGTCTACCCACCCAAATCAACTTTTTTGGAAGGCCATATTTCGGCTGCCAGGAGGTGCTGCACTTCCAAATTTTTACAGGCGCTAGAGAATGACCACGTCTTACTAGCGCACCCTCCATCGGGGATGGGCCCCCCTTTACAATTTTTTTCAAAGGGGGATCAAAAATTGGCTTAAAATGTAGCGTATTAGCCGCAAGAACTTTATAGCCAGAGGGAGTAGCTTTATTAAATTTTGCCACGTGATGTGCTGCTAGATGGAGGTGATAATACGGGTGCAACTTTTGGGGGTCACCACCCCCTTAAAATTTGGGACAGCAAAAAACATCCAAAATTTAGTACGTTTTATGACAACTTTCGAGTTTGACTGCAAACATCTCTAGAACGAATAGAGATATCAACAAGCGGTAAAAAGCATTATCAAGTACAATTAATACTGTGTTGAATAAAATCGCAAAAAAACGAATCGAGCGTTTGCGCTGCCGCCATTATGACACATGCTGTATGTTCAACGAGTACTGTGTTACTATGTGAAGGCCGGACAATGCCGAGCCAGGTGATGTGCTAGTGCTGACTAAACCAATTGGCACTCAGATAGCCGTGAATGCTCACCAGTGGCTCCACATGCCAGATATGTGGTCACGTGTCAGCAAAGTTGTTACTGAGGAAGATGTGAAGTTAGCATACAAACGTGCCATGTCGTCCATGACACGGCTTAATCGTACCGGTCAGTAATTGTTCTACTTTGTGTGTCTTATGTGTTAACTGCAATCTGCTCAACCTTTGATTATAGTCACAGTCCAAAAACACATACTAACAGTTCGTTTCTTACATTTGTGCTGCTAACAATGTCTCAGATGCAGGAAGACTCAGTCATTAAGAATTCTTTTATCCAGTCTGGTAGCAGACTAGAAAGTTCATAATAGCTGGACATTTTTTAGTGTTTTAGCGGACTGTTGCCAACATTGTGCTGTAAAATTAGTCATACTAGCATAATACAGCTGTGGTTAAATTGTTAGTTTTGAGGCTACTGTGTCACTTGTGTGGGTAAGTGGAACTTTGTGATGTAGGTGCTCAACTGATGCAGAAGTATGGAGCACATGGTGCTACAGACGTCACAGGCTTTGGTATCCTGGGTCACGCCAGCAACCTTGCTTCGGCTCAGCAGAATGCTGTTGACTTCGTCATACATCAGCTGCCTGTCATTCGTAACATGGTCGCCGTGGCACAGGCTTGCGGAATAAAGTTCGGACTTCTTCAGGGCACCTCGGCAGAAACTTCCGGTACAATATGTCTTTATGCAACCAATGACTGGATTAGTGGAAACAAATTTGAAATCACTACGCTAAAAGTAAAAACATACATGCAGTTTAAGCAGTTGCATAATAGTTGTTAGACATTATGTTGATAAGTAATTTGCATAACGACTTGTTCGAATTTTTGGCAGGTAAACGAACATTTCAATAGTACTTATTGACTTCAGAATAAAAAGGACAAAAAGAACTGGATTTGACAGTCACTTATATGTTAGTCAGTATTTGCTGTCAGTTAATAATTTGCTTTAAACTTTAAAAAGTTCATTTAGGGCCTAATTTTCCATTTTCTAGGATTTTTGTAAGACTGATTTTTCCCCTAAATTCTGCTTATGAACTTTTGTATGTAAATTTTCAAAGAGCTTTCAGGATTGCTGCAGCAGAATATTCAGATAACCAACAGTGTATGTTTGCTCATAGCAAACACTGTCTTGTAACAATGGAGATCTTTCTTAATTATGTGGCTTACTGTAGTGCCTAACATGTTGGTTTCAATCAGAATTGTTTATCAGCCAGGTGCAGTTAGTAATTAGATGCGTGACCATTGGCAGATGTGAAAACCATCCGTGTAACTAGCCACTTAACTTAGCCTGGCCAACCCTCTGTGGCTAAGCACAATGAGTACCTGTGAAAACTGGGGCACAAGCAGAAACACTGCATGATGCACTCCCCTTTATCTGTGGTCTCACAGTGTTAGCTGGTGTCTGGCTGAAGGCAAAGGAAATTGAGATCAGCGATGTCTTGTGGCCTTGGGCTTGGGAAAAACTTTTCATCTGGAATATGAAGAAAGAAAGAAACATAACAAGTTGCAAGTAGCAGTACCGTTGATGTTCATCTATAGGTGGACTGCTGGTGCTTTTGCCGAAGGACAAAGCGGAGGAGTTCTGTGCAGATATATTGGAGCAAGATGGTCAGCCAGCATGGGTTGTTGGTTCAGTTGTCCCAGGAACTCGGACAGCTCGTCTGACTGATGACATCCAGATTACTGAAGTTCCTGAAGTTATTCATGTCCATGAACTTTGCTGACCAGTGGTGAACGTAAAACGTATTACACTGTCCTTGCTTCATTCACATAAAGTTGAGCAAATTGTTCTGAAAATGAGGTCATATGCTGTTACTCGTTTATTTGAGTTTTTGGTTATTTTCATCCCAGGGTTTGCTAATGAAACATTTAAAATGTAATTTTGAAATATAATTGTGTATCTTTTTGTTATACGTGTAGGTTATTGTAATATTGGATAATACTGGTATGCTGTACAATGTATTCCGTATCTAGTGCTTTTTCTATGCTGTTTGTTATTTACAGTACCAGTTTGTTGGATGTAATGTTTAAAGACCAGTTTCTGGATCTTAATTGGCCAGTCGAGTTAGTGTTAACTAACAGATTTGCATACCCTAAAGTTTTTTGTACATTATTTTTCAAAGACCGACAATTTTTAAGCCATATTTTACACGTATATTCAGCATTCAAATCTATGCCCAATTACAAAGTTTCATTCAGTTATTCTTAAATTTAATGAAGTTATGCCATATTATGCACACTCACCCAGAGAATTTTGCTTTAAAGCCCACTGTATGGAACTCATTGTAAAGTATGAATGGCCACCAAATTCACTAAATTTGAACCACTCGACTATTAATGTGCGTGATGCAATGCTGCAGACATTTTACAAACTTAACTTAAAGCTGAAGACCATTCTGTAGCTAAAAGGTGCACTGCAGCAGATATGGGTTGACTTGTGGCAGACTTTCGCAGTATCGTCTGAATGCATGTGCTTTAGCTGGTGGTGAACATTTTGAATATCAGATATGAACTTTTTCAGAAAAATATTCTTAGCTGTTTTTGTAGCTGTAATATCCCAGCAATTTCTGTACTTGCCGATTGTTTGTTGTCATATATCAAAACTAATATCAAAACTTTGTGTTTTGTGGTAAATGTGTTCTGAAAATGAAAAATTCTCTGAGCATGCATAATATAACATAACTTCATCAAATTTAAGAATAATGGAATAAAACTTTGCACTTTGGCGTAGACTAGAATTCCAAATTTGCATGTAAAATATGGCTTTAAAATTTTCAGCTATTGAAAAATAGTTTAAAAACTTTAGGGGTACAAAATTTTCTGACACACTGTAGAGTGGCCTAATAAGAAGTAAGCCCCTAAGTTTTGTCATTACTGCATCACAACTGTTTTCAGAATTCACTGACCAAGATACTTTGCAGTACATTTGCAACTTAGTGATCATATCCTGACATACCCAAAACGTGTTGCTACAGCATTTGGTGGACTATGATCAGTGTATTAACAAGGTAACTTTTAGTATTTCAAAGCTGACTGACTATATTTCATGACGTGTTTAGATGGTCTTTTCGAGTTTTACTACTAATTTGATTGGCATATGAATTTTGATAATTGGTTTGTATTTGATGAAGCTCTTAATGCATGAAAGTCAGGCACTTACTTTTTTGTGGACCACCCATTATGAGATGTAAAATATTCTGAATGAAGGCAATGTTTGCTTGCCATGTTCGTTGTGATGAGCAGCGTGGTGAACATGGTGCTGCAATATTGTTCTTTGTACAACTCTGTGTGTCTTCAGATTGTCTGCATGATGTGATTATTGCAGCATTGGCTTGTGAAGCATTACTCGGCAATTCAGTATTTCTGAACCAGTTTTGCTGATGACAGCAGTATCTGCTGTGCTAATGCCTTCTTGCACATTGTGCTCGCAAACTGTAACATAACTGTCATGTCTGTTTTCTGGAAATTTTTGTACGATGCAATATAATTCTGCATAAGCTTTATATTGCTTACCGAGTTGGCTATTTTACTTTGGCAACTAATGATGACTACATATAATTTGCCTGGTTAACATTTGTCTATATTTGATAACAGCAACTATCTATACGTTTTTGATGTTCGTCATTTTGTAGTTCACACCAACGGAATTTGGGATTGTGGTAGGTCACCAGGCTGATGTGAGCTAACTTTTTACAGTTAGGGTGCGTTGCACCAACGTCGTTCAACTTTGAACTCGGGTGAAATTCGACTTTGAACCTAGTTTAGCGGTAATTTGCGTTGCACCAAAGCAGTTCAAGCGTTGATCTCTGTTCAATTCTGAACCGCCATCTGATCACTGACCAAATTTTGATCTCCATTCAAATGATGAATGCCGGGATACTATTGCTGCAAAAAAATTGTCCGATTCGAATCTTATCCCGTGCAAAAAACTACTTTGTATCGAATTATAAGACCTCTAATGCAATTATTCTGACGATCTGGATGTTAGATTTACTACATTCGTTTTATGTTCTCTTTGTGCTTGATAAGTTAACAAATAGATAAATAAATCGCATTTTCTGTGGCAATGTTTCGTTGCTACAGTAAAAATACGAACGAACGCTAACCACAGCAACAAACTCATTTGTATCTATAAGACGTCCAGTTCAATTATACTTGTGATCTAGATATGCTAGATTTGTGCTATATTGGTTTTCTGAGGCATTTTTGCTGGATAAATTTAATTAACAAATACATACAGCATTCTAGAGTGTGGATGTGCCGGTATAACCACGGCCGTTCAGCTGAATGGGATCAGCTGATCCGAGTTCAACTTGGTGCAACGTGATGCTGCGTGAACTTGGTTCAACTTTTGATCGAGGTTCAGGTGAACTGAGATCATGAAAGACATGAAAGTTCATGGTTCTAACTGGCTCGTCTTTTAAATAACCATTTACACAGAACATCCTTCTGCTTTGCCAGTGTGAAATGCCAAGCAATATAACAGACTGTCAGCATAATGAGTACATTCAGCAGCAAATATACGTAGTATTTTTAACATTTTCTGTTGCAGTCAATGCACAAGCTAGAAACATAATGTCAACATATTTGAACATGCATTTACGATACTGACAAGCAAGCTACCACAGTAGAAACAGCAGTAATAAAAGCATGCATCCACATGGAGTACACTAGCAACAGCAACCACCCGTACAAATAATTAGCTCAATGGGCAACTGAATTGATGGCATCAATGCAGACTGTAAATACAGCGTGAAGTGAGTGAGGGTTTAACGTCCTGCCCGACACAGTATAGGTCATTTCGGTTGGCCTTTCCAGGCAAAATTGCACATACACCACGTGCATATAATTATCTTCCCCCTGTTATCCGCCAGACAGACATAATTACCTCCGCCAAGGAGGTCATGTTTTTGCTAGACTTTGTCTGTCTGTCTGTCTGTGTGCTAGCAAGATAACTCAAAAAGTTATGGACGGATCTTTCTGAAATTTTATGCCGGAAATGGCAAAAACTACCAGTGATTCAATTTTGGGGGTGATCCGGAAGGAATCCTGGATCACTTTGAAATTTGGATTCTGGATCACTTTGAAATTTTCGTTACCATTGCTTTTAATGGGGCATAAGGGAAACCGCTGACAAACCGAAGATGGTGCTGCCACCTAGCGAACAACATGGCCTTGGCGGAGGTGTGTGGGCTCTGACTGCTTTCTAGTTTCAGAATGCTGTCTATTGAAGGACAGAGGAAGGGGAACTAGCTAACTTGCTGAATACCCATGAAAGTTCCACTTTTGATTTACTGCTTTGACTTTAAAAATACACGTGAAGAACGTTATCACAACAGCATAGCTAGCACGTAAGATTATAGTGATGCAGTTCATGATTCGTAGTGATGACTGATGTGTCTGCTTAAGCAAACAGCATAAAAAATGTAATGTAAATGTTATTGTTTAATTTTTTTAAAAAGTGACACTTTCTAAATCCTTCTGCCAAACGACTGGCCCTGGTCTCTATCATCAAAATCACACAACCACCACTAAAGATGATAAAAAGCTAAACATTTCCTTAGTATACTGCCAGCATGCATACATGGCTAATTCACAATGTGGGAAAGAGTGCCACAAAGAGACTGGAAATCTCAAGTACCCAGACAATGTTATCCTGATAACACCCATTTACTGTGTATAGTATAGTTAAATTTTCCATGGGAATTGTGAAGCTGTACAAAATTTGATTAAAGCATGACATGACATAATACACACAATAACAACACTACACGTCCTTCGCCGTTCTCAGGCACAGCGCTGGCAAAAGCATGAATACATTCAATACAGGCAGGCACCGCAACAGTCTGGCATTTTGCTGAACTAAATAAACTAATCACATACATCCTAACAAAAAAGCTATGAAACATTTAACAATGCAAAGAAGTATTCGGCTTGACATTAAACAAATGAGCAGGAGTAGTTTGACATCTGACTGACAACACCATCTCCCTCTGCTAAATCAACCACTTTTACATCCACAATGGTATGTATATTGTATAACAACTACAGCACAAATAAGAATGTGAACGTGCTGAATTCAAAAGAACGAGCAATCTACATTACACTGCAGAGAAAAACAGCCGTAAACAATAGCTCAGAATCAACATGACATGCAGCTAACACAACATTGCAACTAGCGACTACTTAACAATTCACTAACTAGAACAGTGTACTGGAATGAAGTGAGCAGAATGTTCCTTACTTTATGCAAAATAATAACAGTAAAATAGAAAAGTGAAAATAACACTGGAATACCCAGATTAACAGGAATGACACAAGATAATAGTATCAAGCATATTCATTAAATCATTGCACTCCATCACCACAAAGTATTAACTGTTAATTTCAATTTTTTGGGTTGAATATATCAAACTCGGAGGCTAATTAAAGTCTGAACACAAGTACAATGTTACACCTCTTATGAACATATGAAATAAAGTATCATAAACCACACCACACTATTGACTACATCACACTATTAGCCATTTTTAGGCCTAAAAAGTTCTGAGAAAAAAACTGGTAACATCTCTGTGGGAACCTGTGACATTGTAACAGTATTACATGCAACTGGGAAAAAACCATGGTCAAGGTAAATGGTTGGTGAATAGTTTAGCACTGCGTGTCAGACAAACATGATATACTTGTACGGCTACAGAATTAAACTTCAGTATGGATGTATAAATAAGGCATATCATGTACATTTAAAATATGGACATAATGATGGAAAAGCATGGAATTGTAACTAGTCAGAGTAAAGGCCACAGAAACAACCAAGGCAATGAAACCAGTATGCAGCATAAGTAGTTCACAGTCAGCATTATTTTATTCAACCATCCCAACAACAAATTTCAGTCAGTGGGCATCAGAAATTCTTTCAAAAGCCAGCCAGAATTCGTTGTTACACATTTATGCCACATTGGTGATATACACTGACATCAGACCAGTGCATGGGCTGAAACTGTTCATGGCAGGCCATTTCAGCACTTTTTGTCCGAGTTTATTTTGTGGCCTAATCTAGTACATTGGTTTTTTTTGGCCTGCCCTATTTGCCTGATGTTACTTTGATTAAATTGTCATTGTCATTTCTTCAAAACGAAGAACTCTACAGCTAACCATTTGCATATGGAATAAACTGATATCGTATGAAAAAGATCAAATGGCCACTTATTCAATTAAAACGCACCTTATGGGAAAAACGTGATAACTGAAAATTATGTCCTCTGAGAGTAGCTGTTGATTTTGGCCTAGAGTGTCCAGCCTATCCCATCGATATATCAGCCCAGGCTGGGCCGGCCCACTTTGACTGAAATGAATTCTACGTATGGCCTGCAGGCCAGCCAGCCCATGCACATGTCTGCATCTGGCAGTCTGGCTGATATCATATCAAATTATGCTGACAGCAGCTACCGGTATCTGATAACGTGACTGACTTTGCTGATCTAGAGAAATGCAGCTTGGTTTTGATTTTGTCTTAACTCAGAAACCACGTATCATGCACCAGCAAGAATGAACAATTTTAAACATCAGCTGACTGAGCAGGATCACAGCCTCATAAACAATAACGTGTGCTGGCTAGAAGCGGTTGTCCGAATTATATCCAATACTTACATGTGAACTAGCACATCAGACTAAGGTAATGCTTACATGTCAGATGCATTTTAGCAGACTCTTCCATGTACTGTTTTTTAACACAAAATATTATTTCACATGCACACAATTTCTCCGGAATTACTACATGTAAGGTTGGTCACAAATGTAATCTTTTAGGAAATGCTGGGGGGGGTAGACAATCAACTACCAGTGCAATAAGATTCTGTATAACACTTCCTACACAGTACCGTCCTGAATGCCAGTACTTAATAATAAAAACATTAAAACAACAGGCATAAATGTTATTTCACAGTGACAAAACTATTTGATTAGTTTGACATTTGTAGGACAGTCATCACAGTGATGTTAATATCTGTTTGATCTTAACTGCTAAAAGCTTTACCACAGACAAAGGCATATCATAGAGCATATCTTTGGCAGAAGAGTAACAACTACAAACACCAGACATGCTACGTAATAAGATACAAGATTATATGCTATGTACAATATTCGATTAATGGCAATGACCTCAACATGGAACAGAACAGTACAGTCATACATATTACATATTATTGAATACACAAATTCATAATTCCAGCATCCGATGTACACTAATTAAATAAGCAAAAGCAACTTAAATAGATACAGGAGCCTCAGTTGAACACTGTTCTGCAGATTTGGCTGGCTTCAACTTCAGTAAACTGCTCCCTGAAACATCATACACAACACACCAATATCATCACCTGGAAATACTGGCCATAGCAAACATTTGATTGCTGCAGTGCATATCCACATCTTTTGCAGAAATCTGCATGTCATATATTTTCCATGACATTTCAAAGCTTTCTTGAAACATCAGTCTTTTAAATAGTTTGTGCATTTTGTTTTGTAATTCTTGCAACGTATATTTTACGAACATTTTGACAAATTAAACACAATGTGCAAACATACAACTTACATCATTCTGTCCATTGCTTAGTTCAGCATCCAGCTTCAGAAACTGCTGAAGCTCCACATTTTCATTGGCTGTGAAAAATGCATCATAGTCCTAAACAGACAACAACATACTGAAGAACACATCCGGTCAGATTCATAAACATCATAATATAAATCCATCCAATCCAAAATATAAATACTGCCATTCCTGTGGCAAGAAAATAAGCTCCCACAATAAATATGGTGCCTACACAGTAAAGCCACAGACAAATCTGGAGAACCAGAGAACAGCTTAAGAAAGCACATCATGGATAGAAATAGCAACAAAAGTTTAAAAAAACAGAGGGCGACTTCACTTTTTGACTTAGACTTCCGCTGAGCCTTTTCGCTGAGCCAAAGCTAAAGCTGAATGCTAAAGTCTGTACTTAAAAAGACCAAAGTTCAACTAAACTTTGGTCTAAGTCTACTGACTTAGACCAAAACGATTAAAATGGCGAAAAACCGATAAACCTAACAGGAAATAAATCAACCAGTTATGCTTGGACTTGCTTATTTAATTGTGCCGCGCATGTAAATGATGTGATGACGTAACGTCTTACGTCATTGTGTAGCCATTACGGCATTTATTTTTGGAAGCAGACTGCTTTAATTTACTAAACTATGAGAAAGCAGATGCGCTTGCTAAACAGGCCTTCACCTCCCATTTCACTGGTCCTGAACCATCTGTTGGTATCAGTGTAACTAACATCTACAGCTCTATTAATGAACGGACTGTACATGAACAAAACAGAATGTGGCAAGAACTATCTGGATGCAGGCAGGCTAAGTACTTCTTGCACAGATTTGACTCTTCACGAGCTCAGTATGACTTTCCAGGAAGGATTTATGGATTTTAGTTGGTATACTCACTGGTCAAGCAGATCTTAATCGACACCTTTTTATTATGGGTGTAAGTCAGGATTCCAAATGCCCTCACTGTGAAGAAGATGAGGATACATCTTTACATTTCATTGCCCAGTGCAGTGCTTTAATGCTTCTTCGGAAGGAAATCCTTGGAGAATATACTATTTCGTTAGACACCTTGAGTAATATCCATTGGTTTCTCCTCTCAAAGTCTGCGAAAGCTTCCAAGAGGTTCTGTCGACCTTGAGGTCTGTCGGGGTTGCGCACTGGGCCCATGAAGTGGCCTCAGCGCAGGGTGGCCGCTTATGAGTCACCCTCCCTGCAGGGAGGGCCTAATAGGAAATGGCATACACCCTTTCAGATTACACAAGAATCATTGACCTTGGATGACCTTGAAGGTTCATAACACACTCTGGTATGCCAATCCTGTGGTATTATAGCTAAACAATAAGTCACAGGGAGTTGGCGACGGTACTGTCATGAGGGAGGTGGCAACTTCCTATAAGCTATCAATAGTAACCATGTCTCCATCTGCAGCAGTTTGGCCAAAATTTCAATGGAAAGTTTCAAGCTATAAATGGCTGTATCTTAGAAATGGTGAAAGATAGGGCCGAGGTTACAATTAATGACTAACAGGAAGTGGCATAAACTGTTTCAGATGAGATAGAAATCATCGACCTTGGATGACCTTGAAGGTGGGTATGGCCAAACGGTGCTAGATGGGCCTTAGGTAGCTATTGATCACCAACAGGAAGTCGCATATTGGCTTCTAAATGACATGAAAATCATTGAACTTGGATGACGACCTTGAAGGTCAGTACTGCAACAGGAACTGTATAGACTGCAGCGCATTTTTATTGTGAGAAAAATTTGCGAAAGCTGCGTATAATATTTCTGGTGTTATTATGACTGTAGCTGTTTATATTGCCTGGTCGAAAGTGACATGTGTTATGCTAACTTCAATTGTAGCTTTTAAAACAACTTTCCGTTAACACTGCACGCATGGAACTGTGTCACCTCTGACTAATTGCTTTCTCTCTGTGATTGGAAATCGGACGCGGGGCTTCGGACAGAGGTGGTACAGTCGACTTTTCCTAGCGATAGCTGGGCTTCTTGTTAACGTTTTACACATACACTGTGTGCCAAAAAAACATCCCCGACATTTTCGACTGTAACTTGAAAACCAGTTATCAGATTTTGATATTTTAGTACGAATATTCCTGACATCAAAATCTGATAATTTGTTTTCAAGTTACAGTTGAAAATGTCGGGGATGTTTTTTTGGGACACGGTGTAGATGAACATCTTCATCACTGTCTGTCTAACGAATCATTACTAATCAAAATCCTACACTGACAACACCGTCATAGACATGCTAACCACTTCACAGTATCATTGCTGTGAACCGCAATGTCAAGCGGTCAATCATGTCACTACTAACACAGCTATTATTACTGTTGCTGCCAGTGTCATTATCATCGTCAAATTCATCGTTACCACTGTACTATGACAACAGTGAACAACAAGTTACCCCACAGTAGACACCATTATTGAAAATCTGTGGTGGCAGAGGCGTTGGATCAGATCCAGCAGGTGTGCTGTGCTCTCGCATGAAGTTCTTATCCGATACGCACAATGGATCGGAAATGTCAATCTCCTCGAATGGAATTTTTCGATTTGCCAGAACTGACGTCACAAAATCTTGCTTTCTTTTAATCTAAAATGCAAAAAGAAGCAGTGATGACAGAATAAGCTCCTGTCACATAATGTATGCATAAACCATAAACAGGATTGCCAGAAGTTTTTTGATTGGATTATCCTGTCCTAATGCAGACAGTCTATTGAATTTTTTCATTTTAGTTGACAACAGTTTATTCTAACAAAAAACACTAAAATACATACAAAACTAACAGCAAGGTACATGTATTCTTTGCTGTCTGTCTGTCTGGCTAGCTGGCAACTCCAACAACATCATAAGAGGACACCTTTATGGTATTGGTGGAATATCAGGGTTGATAAAAATCACGATTTTTTTAAAAACAAAAATCGAAAACATCCATTTTTTGATTTAAATCAGATTTTTTTATTTAAATTGATTTTTTAGATTTTTTTATTTTTATGACATTTTTACACCATTATATGCTATCTGTGACAACCAATGTGTTACCTTTATCTGTTAGTTTGTGGATGACAGTAATTGGCCTTGATTAGAGTTTCTTTTTTTTAAAAAATACATGTGTTATTTTTTATAGCAGCCTGGCAAAGAACTATTTACAATTTTGACCTGGTGATGCATTCTAATGTTTGTGAATATTTATGGGGCTGCAATTTGTTAGACTTTTTAAGGCAAATAGAAGACAATGATGAAGGCCATAACATTTCTAATACCTGTAAGCATGCTGATTGCTGAAAGTAACTACCAAAACAACACGAAAAATTAACAAGAGTCAAGGCCAAGTAATTGGCGATGTCAGCTTTGGTAAATTGTATCAGGTTAAGCTAACTTACCAGCTTAGATATAACCAAATATTAATGTAGTCAACAAAACTAATTGAGTTAGCAAGCACTACAGTGCACTAAATACCAATAATAGATTGCAAACTGAAAACAGCCATCACATTTACATAAAAATTTGTAGTTTTATATTCAGTGATTTAAATCGTGATTTTTATTGTTGATTTAAATGATTTAAATCGACTTAAATCAATGATTTAAATCACTTGATTTAAATCGCATCAACCCTGTGACATATCAAATGCAAGGGTACCTAACCTCAGCAACCTGCCACCATGTGCCATGCCCCTTGGTGCTGACATGCTGCACGTTATTGTTAGTGAAACACTGCTTTACAAATAAGCTTCAGCTTCTAGGGGACTTCCCAGGCCCTCTAACTTCCCATTCTATAAAGCTCAGTGCTATGGTCAGTTCAGCGAAATGAAAGATTTGTGACCAAAATTACTATCGTCAGTTCGTTGAACTGAGTCGAAAGAATCAGAATTTACTAAAAGCAGTTCGGCGATCTGAAGTGCAGCTAATTGGGCTACTAAAATCAGTTCGGCCACACTGCTATTAATTTCACACCGCCACCAGTACTCCATTATGAGGATCTTTAACTCCGAGTTCTAGTAAACTCCCGTTACCAGCGCTGGCTGCTGAGATGAAAAATGAGCAGGTGGAGAGTGATGCCTTGTGCAGGGCAACATTCTTTCTTTATACAAGATGGACTAAAAAAATGATTAAGCGCCACAATTCTTATTCATAGGCCTATCTTTTCAAAATACTGAGAGGTTATAAATCTTTCAGTTTACTCTCAGCTAGACAATGGCAGAATTGGACCATAATGGCCTGCTCATGTACTTACAGCATAGACCTAAAATCTTACTGCGCAACTTAGCTTTATTAGGTGGTTAGTTAAAACTTTCTGCGACATTTAAGTCTCACCAGACCATCGACTGCCGACGGGGTAAGTCTGGAAGTGTAAGTGACTGCAGTGTCATGAGACCAGCTCAGCTCTCAACAGTGATGGCGGCAGGATGTCAGCAGCCCGGTGGCGTCGGGCATTATCAGTTTTTACCGAACTGAAAGTAGCAAATTTTGCATTGCTTCTAACAGTTCACCAAACTGAAAATAGAATTAATGTTCTATAAAATATGCCACACCACTGTGTGGTAATGGCATAGTACAGTGTTACACGTTCACGTGTAATTTTTGCTCATTACCGATAATACAGCATGTCGTGCAAATTTTCACACAAAAAATTATACTAAATGTGTCCTCTTTAGGTGAAATCACATGGTCACTTACTCGTAAATCTTGCAGTAATCATATCTTATTGCACATTTCATGAATCTTTGTCGCCAGAGGTTTCGTTTGGGTTCTGGACACGCTAACTTTCTGGAAAAGTAAGACAGACTTTTCAACTACTTTGACATGAACATCACACAAAATCAATGTAAACTTCGCACTGGACTGTCATGGCAGTCGTAAACATCCGCTAATATAACGAAACATAACATCGAACATCATGTACATCAGACACGCGGGTGCGGGCATCTAAAAACCAAGAATGACCATGTTTAGATCTCCAGACATAGGTGTAGAATTAGGGTTAGTTTTACGGTTAGGGTTAGAAATAGGGTTAGAGTTAGGTTTAGGGTTAGATTTAGAGTTTTTAGTTGTATTCAATTGCAATTAAAATAACTAAAATCTAGTACAATCGGTGTCACAATCATTCTCGGTCAATAGACGCTTGAAGTAAAGGGCTGTCACGTAGAAATAGGCCTAGTTAGACAAGCGTGAAACGACTGTAAACATTTCTTCATTTTCGGACTTTAGAAATCTTTGGCAGTTGATTAACGTAAGTGAAATCGGAAATTTGCGAGTATGTGATCATGTAATTTTGCCCCTCTTTACTACTCTTATTCAGGGGCCTAATTCACAAAACATCGTATGACAAATATACGACAATGTTACGACATATGGAAGGCTTAGGACAAATGTACGATAAAACGCGATATACAAAAAAAATCATACGAAAAAGTTACAACAAAATGTACGACACCTCATTAGCTGTCGTACGACAGCATCAAGCACGCATGCAGTAATTATTTCAAGTTTTCATTACTATAATAACTCTGACATAGTGCCGTAATATGTATAAATTTTGTTTGCGATAACTTCAGGCAGCGAAATCGCTGTGAAATCAGTTCACTTGTTATTGTTTACATGGATATCCATTGGCAACGGCGGAAGCAGACGATCGGCGAGCAGCGCCGTGCGCCGCCAGCTCAGTGACACTGCGTCGCGATTGGTTGAGGTCGTGGTTGAGGTCAACGTAACGGCGGTTGATTGGCTGGCTATTTTTAGCGACTACAGAGTTTCAACAAAATTGTGAGAGTCATGATGTCGTAAAATCAGCTTTCAAAATTCGGATACAACATTTTTACGACAATCTTACGACATCGTAACTTGCTGATTTACGAGAAAGATACGACAAAGTTGCGATGATTTTACGACAATAAGGACTGTCTTATGATGTTTCGTAAATTAAGCCCCAGAAGAATATCCTGTTGACATGTCTACAGACCTCCTTATTTCCAGACAGTCGAGAAATATACACTTTTACAACCATGTCGCAAAATATAACCAGTCGTATACGCAAACTGACGAAGTAATTAGTATTACTACAAGATCCCGCACTCGTCCACGGTCTAAATATACTCTTTATTCCCGAAAATCGACGAAGAACCACTTCGTTAGTAAACAAGCATAGAATATTAATTTTCATCATGTAAGCTTACGAAGTTGTAAAGCAATTTACGTATACCGTAGTGATATATAGCATGCGTTTGTCGTGACTGTCGACATTAGCTAAACTAGTTTATTGGGTATATTTGCTGTCACTGACTGGAGTGGTTTTACTATTAATTATTAGCGATAAACCTATGCCCATATAATTTACGTTACGACAAGTTATAATCCAAAATATGTGCTCATATATCGATGACGTCATCAGTGCAGGTGACCCTGTTGCTTGGCAAAGAGGACAACAAAAATCTGTTTGATCAGTAAACTTCACGTGTGGAGTGCTGCATTCCGGATTTGTATTGTGATTGGGAAAAACAGTAGTTTTATTATAGAGGGCCACTATAAGAGTAATTTGCCAGTGATAAGTCGTAGGTTGACAGCGCATTAGTGGTAAATGTTCGGACATTTTCTGGAGTCTGTGTTACTGTAGTAAAAGGGATTTTTTTCAGGTTGATTGACACATTCTGTCAGTATGTTTGCTGTTAAAGTATATTTCTTGATAAACTCAGTTTGATGGTTAGGCTGTAGGCCTGCTGCACTGAACGGAAGTCTATTTTCGGTGTGGCTACTTTCGATCGTTCAATGAATACGCTCCAAAAATAGGTTTTTGGCTAAGTTATAGAGTTGATCGAGACAGGGTTTTATAAACCAGCCCAGCGGATTGGTGTCCGGA